>Ga0334722_10000355_pt1 | contig 69251 bp, 74 predicted proteins | sample C3_bottom_MG_FD_207210 | JGI IMG/M metagenome (GOLD analysis project Ga0334722, IMG submission 207210) | Sediment microbial communities from Yellowstone Lake, YNP, Wyoming, USA - C3_bottom | ecosystem: Environmental > Aquatic > Freshwater > Lake > Sediment | place: USA: Wyoming | collected... | reverse complement strand
TCTAATTAAACATTGAAAGATCCTTGTTCCGTAAGGGCGGGGGTGTATCAGGTTCCTAAGTATTCTTTTCCCGTAAGGTACAATAAGAGGAATGAAGACAAGACGACAAGCCCACTGTGTGTATAGGTGTCAATATCACATCGTGTGGATACCCCGATTCAGGTATAAGGTGTTAGTTGAGGGGGTAAAACAGTATTTGGAAATCAAACTCGATGAAGTAAGGAAACATTATCCGGAAGTTGAGTACGTTGAACGGAACATCCAAGCTGATCATATTCATATACTGGTTAGCTTTCCACCCAAGTACAGTATTGCAAAAATAGTTGGGATTATGAAACAAAACACAAGTAAGGCATTGAAGGAAAAGTTTGATTTCCTGAGAGAACGCTATTATGGATCTCCAGGAATATGGTCTATCGGTTACTTTGTATCCACAGTTGGGCTTGATGAAACCATGATCAGAAAATATGTTAAATACCAAGAAAAAGAAGACTTAGGACAAGCAGAATTACGCTTGCAATGAATTAAAACCACGTGGCGTAAGCCCGTGGAAGTTTATTTATTCTAATTAACCTAAATAATTTCCAATAACCAAATTGGGATTCGGGTATTATTTAGAAATTAGGTCAATTAGACGAATTAAGGTAATTTATTTTTGTTTCTTAAGATATGCTTCCACAAATCCGTCTATTTCCCCACCGAGCATTTTTTCCACATTGCTTTCTTCATAACCGGTACGCAGATCTTTGATCAATTTATAGGGATGAAGGACGTATGATCTGATTTGTCTTCCCCACGAAGCCATTTTGTCTTTTTTAAACGAATCAATGGTTTTTTCTTTTTTTAGTTGTTCGATTTGCCATAATTTTGCGCGAAGAATTTTAAGGGCATTTTCCCTATTTTGCAGTTGATAGCGTTCCGTTTGACATGAGACAATGATCCCTGATGGTTTATGGATGAGTCGCACCGCTGTCGCAACTTTATTGACGTTTTGTCCTCCTTTGCCGCCTGACCGATAAAACTGCCATTCAATTTCATCGTCTCTTACTTCAATCTCTTTACTTTCTACGGCTGGTAAAACTTCAACAAGAGCAAATGAGGTCTGGCGGAGTTTGTCTGCATTGAAAGGAGATTGACGGACCAGCCGATGTACCCCCGCTTCAGCTTTGAGATATCCGTACGCAAATAATCCGTGGACATTGAGGGTACTGCTTTTTATTCCGGCTTCGTCGCCGGGAACACGGTCCACTTCTTCGAAAGACCAATTCTTTCGCTCAAAATATCGAGTATACATTCTAAAAAGCATGTTAGACCAATCCATCGCCTCTGTTCCTCCTTGACCAGCGTGAATGGAAAAAATTACGTCACCTTTATCGTAGGGTCCCGAAAGGAATAGTAGTACTTCGTATTTATTGATGAGTTTTTCTGCTTCATCTAAATCGTTTTCTTCAAAATAAAGTTGCATCATTTCAATTTCTTCGACCTCTTTTTTGAGTTCTGCAATTTTTTTCATCACGTTAGAAGCCTGTTGACTATCTTGCCAAAATGCAGAGTCATAGGTTAATTTTTCAAGGCCCGTTATTTCTTCTCTTTTTGCAGGAAGGTTCGCCTTAGGCAAAATATTCAAAAGTTTTTTCTTGAGCTCTTCCTTTTTATCTTCCATGTTGTATATTATAGCCGTTGTAAGCTATTATTTGAAGTTTTGACCGATAATGAAGACGACATCCGCAGCTTCTTTTTCATCGAGGACCGTTTGTTTTATTGAAGATGTGTAGTCTTTTAAGTCTGCTTTTAGCATTCCAACGGCTTCTAATTTTGATTTTTTGACCTGAACCTCCGATTGTTTATAGTCAAAGTTATCCGCATTTCCCGTAAGGATCTCTTGATATCCTTTATTTTTCAATATGTCTTTAACTTGCGTTGCTTTTCCTACAGTTCCCGACCCATTCAATACTTTAATTTTCAGGTCTTCTTTTTTAAACGAAGGAGTTGGAGTAGGAAGAACAGTTGGCGTAGGGGAAATGGTTTTTACCGGGGGGTTGGATGATTTATTAAAAGAAAAAGACGGTAATGAGAGTTTCAAATGAGATATTAAAAGAAAGAAAAGAAATGAGACTACAAATGATGCAACAAACATTCCGATTTCTTTAAGAGGAAGAGATACCGTGGGAAGATTAAATGAGCGGGAAGGTTTATTAAACTTAAGTCCTTGTTTTACCAAAGAAAATTCTTTGTTTTCCTGGTGAAAAATAAATGCTCCAAAACAAGCGTCTAAATTGAGTATAGGAAATGATTTTCCGTCATTCATAACCAATAATTTGAGATATTCTTGGTAGAATGTAGGAATAATCCTTTTCAACGGATTTGTCCAAACGCCTACGGTTTTTGTGAACGTGTCTTGGCGGATCGTTTCAGAGAGAGGTCCTGATAAAACAAGCCGATTTAGTTTGCTTTTCTTTTCTTCAAGCTCTTTTGCTTTTTCTTTGAGAACAGTCTCTAGTTTTACGGATGGATCTGGAACAGTGGACCATTTTGAGGGTTCGACCAGTCCATAAGAGTCAAATATGTATCCAAATAAGGCTTCTTTGTCGTCATGTACATACAAGATATTTTCTTTTTTCTCTTTCCGTAATGTTTTTTCGAATAATTTAAAGTATGTCAGGGTGTCGGGTAGAATCGAAAAAATTTTTAAATCAATAAGAGAAAGGGCTTGTTGATAGTCTTTAATAGTTTCCCGATCAAGTGCATACAGTGTTAAGACTTTCTGGGAAGAGGTTTCCTGAACAAAAAAATCATGAATACAGTTGTCTAAATCAACAGACAGGGTTGCGCGGGCTTTGTCTCGGATAAAGGGAGCAATTGCCGATGAAGCAATATCGTTAGGTACTTCGGTACGAAGAAAATAAAATGCGTCTTGTTGAAGAATCAGAAAAACTTCTTTGTCGGTGATAGGTTTTGGAGAAGAAAGACTCAATGCTTCTTTTATAGCAGAAGCTAAAAGATCGGTATTCACGACTTTTCCTTTATCAATAAGTTGCGCTTCATGTTTTTTTTCAAAGAAGACCGTTTCATATTGACCCAGCATCGTTTTTTTGAGATGCAGAAGTTTAATATGATTCTCGTCGATATAGAGATATATCATACCTATACTATAAAAGATCAAGAAATAAATAGCAACATTAGCTATACGTTAAAATGCTTTTTTATCTCCTTCGAATGTCTGTTTTCGTCGCTTCCTCCGTTGAGCTCGTACTTAAAGATGGTAGTCATTCCGTCAAGATTCCATTCTTCATCACTTAGGATATTTATTCTATTGATTAAGGCATCAAAAGAGTCCTGCCATTCCTCTACGAGCTTTTCTATTGTCCAATTTTTACGTTTTTCGACAGCTTTTTGATTGAATAGATCCGTATTTGAGATCTCGCCGTTTTTTTTCCTATACCACGTTGGACGGTTTTTCAAAACCCTGTCGATTTCTTTAATTTGTTCCCAGTTCCAAGCAGAAAGGTGAGCAATAACCTTTCTTACGGGCCAGATACCTACAGCAGGTACGGATTTGATCTGCTCATTGGACAATTTTTTCAGTACTTGTTTGAATTCGTCGTGTCCAACCAGAAAAGATCCGATTATTTCCTTTTTTTTCATAGCTCAATTATATACGTATTATTACCGATAGAGAGGTCAAATACGTGATACAATAGGGACGTATGGAAAATCCGGTAGAAGAGATAAAGAAGAAGATTGATATCATTGATTTTATCGGTTCCTTTATCACTCTAAAAAAGACAGGAAGGAATTTTAAAGCAAATTGTCCGTTTCACCAAGAAAAAACACCTTCATTTGTCGTGTCTCCGGAACGGCAAATTTGGCACTGTTTCGGCGCATGTCAGGATGGAGGAGATGTCGTAAAATTCCTGATGAAATGGGAGAATATAACGTTTTTCGAAGCCTTGCGGGAACTTGCAGAAAAAACAGGAGTTCCCCTTAAAAAAGTGAGTTTTGAAGACGCAATATGGAAAAAAAAGGAACGGCTTTTCGTTATGAACGATTTGTCAGCCGAATTTTTCGAATTCATCCTTCATAAGACGAAATTTGGTAAGAAAGCGTTGGAGTATTTACAATCGAGAGGGATAAAGCCGCAGATTTTGAAAAAAATTCAGGTGGGATATGCTCCAAACTCATGGAATTCCTTATTACAATTTCTCAAAAGAAAAAAATATCAAGAGGCGGAAATCAATGAAACAGGCCTTCTGGTTAAAAGTGACAATGGGAGATATTATGACCGTTTTCGTGGAAGACTCATGTTTCCAATAAAAGATCCCCGTGGAAACATTATAGGATTTTCGGGAAGAAATCTTGAGAATACAGATACGAATGCAAAATATATCAATATTCCTGAAACGTTACTGTATCACAAAAGGGAAACATTATTTGGTCTGGATTTAGCAAAAGAGGATATAAAAAAAGAGAAAAATGTGTTTATTGTTGAAGGGGAATTTGACATGATGACACCTTATCAGGAAGGTTTTTCCAATTTTGTCGCGATAAAAGGGTCAGCCTTGACAAGGGAACAACTCATGCTTTTAAAACGGTATACAGATAAGATAACCCTTGCTCTTGACGCCGATGCTGCCGGTGAAGAAGCGATCCAAAGAGGGATCCAGGAGGCGGAACATCTTGATTTTGAGGTAGGAGTCGTAACGTTTGATTATGCAAAAGATCCTGATGAAGCCGTTAGAAAAGATAAGAATCTTTTCAAAAAGATACTCAATAAACCTATCCCCGTATATGATTTTTTGATTCAGGTTTTGCAAAAAAAATATCCAGACGATAACCCCTTTAATAAGAAAAAAATTGGGGATGAAATAATTCCCTTTATTGAACGGATGAGTAATCCTATTGTTCAATCCCACTATATCAAGAAACTTGCGGAATTTTTAAACGTCAGCGAGTCAAGTATCCAAATTCTGATGAAACGGTTGCGGCAAAAGAAAAAGGATGGATCAATATTTGTTTCCCTTAAAAAAGACAAGGATGAAAAATCAAGAGACATTATTCTGCAACGGTATGTGTTGAGTCTTGTCTTCCAAAAGGAAAATCCTTATGATGTTGTGAAAAATTTATCCATGGTTATTTCTATTGAGGATTTTTCACTGGGTTCATATAAAAAAATTTATCAGGCACTTATTCATTACATGGAGGAGTTTTCCGACAGATTCGATCTATCAAAATTTACTCAGACATTGTCTAGTGAACTGTTGCCGGTCTTTGACGAAATTTATCTATTTGCTTCAAGCGAACTTGGATTTGAAGAGGAGCACATCGATAAACTCGCATATGATATTAAGCGTTTTTCGCTGAAGCGTCAAATAAAAACGATACTTTCGTCAGAACACAAAGAAGAAATAGTTGAGAATGAAAAGCTGAAAAAACTCACGAGCGAGCTAAAAGAGGTGGAAAAAAAGGTGCTCTCGTTATAAAATGAACACATGACGAAACAAAGACTCCCTAAAACTCTTAAAGATCTCCTTAAGCAGGGAATAGAAGACGGTTTTCTTGTACAGGATGATATTCTTTTTGTCTATGCAGATCCGGAAAAACATATTGATGAAATCGACGATTTTTTTAACGAGGCTCTCAAGAAAGGAATTGATATTTTTGAAACCGTATCAACCCGTGAAGAGAGTGATGCCCGAAAAACCGCAGAAGAAATCGAAAAGGAACTAGAACAATTAGTCGTATTTAAACACGGAGAATCGCTTGATCCTATCAAGATGTATCTAAAAGAGATTGGGAAAACTCCGCTTTTGACGTTTGACCAGGAAGTCGAACTGGCGAAAAAATATGAAAAGGGGAATCAAAAGGCAAAAGACCAATTAATTAAAGCAAATCTTCGACTCGTCGTTTCTATCGCCAAAAAATATCTTGGAAGAAGATTATCTTTTCTTGATCTTATTCAAGAGGGTAATAAGGGACTCATCCGCGGAGTTGAAAAATACGATTGGAGAAGAGGATATAAATTTTCGACATATGCCACTTGGTGGATTCGGCAGGCAATAACGAGAGCTATCGCCGATCAATCAAGAACGATTCGCATCCCCGTTCACATGGTTGATCATATTAACCGTTATTACAAGATGCAGCGAAGATTGATTCAAAAACTTGGGAGAGAACCTACGGTAAAAGAAGTTGCCAAGGAAATGCAGATGTCAGTTGAAGAGATTGAGAATTTGATGAAAATCTCTCAACAGCCCAAGTCGCTTTCAACCCCTGTTGGCGATGACAAAGAAGCAACTCTTGAGCAATTTGTAGCTGATGTCAACCAGCCAACATTATATGATAAAGTTTCGCGGGAACTTCTTAAAGATGCACTGAATAAAGTTCTTGACACATTGTCTCCGCGTGAAAAAAAAGTTTTAATGATGCGTTTTGGACTTGAAGACGGTAAGCCTAAAACGCTTGAAGAGGTGGGAAGGGAGTTTAGGGTAACCCGTGAACGTATCAGACAGATTGAGGCAAAAGCCATACGGAAATTAAAGCATCCTACACGCGCCCGCAAGCTAAAGGACTTTCTTGAGTGATGTGTATAATAAGCTACATATATATCATAAAATTTATGCTATTTTGACAGTCTAAACTATTAAATCAATGGATTATAATCCATCGACACGACTGATTCCCTATACTATTCTTCCCACATATGCGTGGGAATTTCTTTTACCGACGATTAGGCGAGAGGGTTATAAGCGAACGGAACAAAAAACGGCTTTCTCAAGAGCAACTTGCACTTCTCTCTGATATCGACAGGACCTATCTCGCTCGTGTTGAAGAAGGAAAGGCAAATCCTTCAATAAAAGTCCTGAATAAAATCTCCAAAATACTCAAGGTCAGACTTACAGAACTTCTGAAAGGAGTATGATTCTGGGAATAGAGAATAAGTAAAAAATCAATAAATATTGATTTATAAGGAAAAAAAGTGTACAGTTTGTGATAATGAAACAAAAGATCTCTCCAACCCAAAAAGCGCTCAACCTCTGGGCGGTTATTCTCATCATATGGAGTATTTATAGGGCAAACGTCCGGATGCCGGATTGGTTTGATGAATTTATTGCGAAACCCCTCGTATTTATTCTTCCTGTGTATTATTACATTAAAAATGTTGATAAAAAGGATTTTTTTTCCTCACTTTTAATAAAACCAAAACAAATAACAACAGATCTCATTCTCGGATTAGGGGTTGGTGGGATTTTTTTTGTTACCGCGATCTTAGCAAATTTTATTAAGTTCCATAGGGTTTTTACCCTGAGTCAAGGTATTACTGCTCAAAATGTACTTTTGGTTGTCTTGATGGCATTGGCAACAGGGATTTCCGAGGAAATATTGTCTCGAGGATTTATATTGAAGAAATTATATGACGAATCAAAAAACATATATACGTCGTCTTTTTTTGCAAGTATCCTTTTTTTCTTTCTTCACGTGCCTATTCTATTTACCAATGTAAAAATTTCAGGAAATATGCTTATTCTCTTTATGGCTACAGATCTTATATTGAGTTTGGTAAACTCATTTATCTATCTTGACAGAAAAAGTTTAGTTCTTCCAATCCTTATTCATGCGATGTATAACATATCGCTCACCTTCTTCATTTAAATTTATCAAGGACTTTTGCATCAGAGAGGGGATACGCAGTTTTCTTCATGGCTAATACATAAGGTAGAGCCTTAAGGAAACCCATTATAAATTCCGGCCTTCCCTTTAGAAGATAATAAACAAGGTTAAAAGGAAGAAATAACCAGTGATTAATGATTAACGCACCATCGGTAATATTTTTCCAGATGAATAAGAACTGATTTCTAAACGCGATCGTATTGATGAATCGCTTGTCAAAGTGAGCGGCAATAGTTGATTCATGATGGTGTGTCATCACAATATGAGAATCAAATAAAACTGAAAATCCGGATTTCCATGCGCGGTATGAAAGGTCAATATCCTCCCAATAAAAAGGCGAGTACACGTGACTGAATCCTCCAAGCATAAGGTATTTTTCTTTATCAATCATACAAGCGCCTCCTTCTGCCCATGCGGTTATTCCTTTCGCAGTATTGTTTTTTTTATGGAATAGCAATCCTCGTTTCCAAAAAATAGTATTTTTTCCAACAATTTCACCATTTTTTTCTTTTTGGGCAAAACCCGCTGCAAAAAGACGAGCATCTTTTTTAAAGTAGATTAATGCGTCATTATAGGATTCGTCATGAAGAATTACGTCGTCATTCAAAAGGACGATGAAATCATTTTGAGCTTTCATTATTCCCGTATGAACCGCACTGCCAAATCCCAGATTTTTGTTATTTTGAATCAAAATAACATTTTTATATACGGCCAAATCTTTTTCGAGATTTACTTCAGGATTGTCGTTGACAATGACAATTTCGTGATCCTTCATATATTCGTAATTATGGAGAAATTTTTTTAGAAACGAAAACTTATTTTTGTAGGTAGGAATGACAATTGAAAGCATATTATTGATTCAAAAATAATTTTTTCACGCTATTCTCAAAAACCGGGTAAGAAAAGTGTTTTTTTACATATGATTGCGCTGATTTCTTAATTTTCATTTTTAATGAAACAGCACTCATCACCGATTTGATTTTTTCCATTAATTCAGCTTCAGTGGAAAACAAAAATCCATTTATTCCATCTTGAATAAATTCTTTCGGACCGCCCGCAGCATAACAAAAAGCGATGCATCCTGTGCTCATTGCTTGAAGGGGAGCGATGCCAAAATGTTCAACCATTTCAGGGTGGCTTCTTTCATCAATGCCAAATCCCGTAAAATGCCAATAGAATTCACTTCTCTCATAAAGAGACAGCAGTTCTTTAAAAGGAACGTTCGGTTTCAATTCTATAGAAGAATCGTTACGGACGATTTCTTTTAATTGCTGAAAGTAGTTCTTATCCTCCTTTTTTAATCCCCCGGCCAAAATCAACTTATAGGATGAAGAATCTTTGTTGAGTTGCTTAAATTTTTTGAATGCACGAATCATTGTTTGTTGCTGTTTTGCATGAAGATGGGGGAAAAATCTCCCAACCGATAATATTATTTTTTCCTTTTCCATTGTTTTTTTTCTGAAAAACGCGTCATCGATATACGGGTAAAGTACTTGGTTTTTTATTCCAAATTGCTCTAGCAGATTGCCGGTAAATCGTGAATTAGCGATAAATTGACATGTTCTTGTTTTGAGACGGTTGAGTAGGTGTCTGGCGTAGAGTTTTTTGTCGGGGACCATGCAAAAGATAACATTTTTTTTAGCCGATGAGAAAAAATAACTTCCATCGGTAACGTATATGAATATGTCAAAATTTTTTAAAATACCAAGCTTGCGGAGAGGTGAGATTTTTGCCTTAAAGATATTAGGGATGAATTTTATACCGTTTTTAAACCGCAATGAAAATTTTTCTTCTATGTTTTTTGTTATATTAGTGTCCCAAAATAAAAACGACTCGTATTCATGGGCGTTCAAAACGTTAAGGATTGATAAAACATGTAGCTCGCCACCGCCGAGGGTATCGAGGAAAGGGTCATACAGACCTACTTTTTTTTTCATATAAAAACAGGTACGTGATCGTTTTCGAAAATGCTTGGTAAATACCCTCAATTATACCAATACTTCCATCGAGAAACCCAAAATGCCTAAGGAGCCTTCTATAAAGTTCTCCAAAATATTTTCTAAAAAAAATTGGAGTTGAGGTCATTCTATTTGCTTTAAACAGTAGATCTGATTCTATGTCTTCAAAGAGTATTGTTTTGTTTACCATTTGTTCCAGATCGCCATGAAAAAAATGAAGGAGCGGCTCGTTTAAAAAACCTTGCTTTCCTTCTATTTGGGGAGTTGAATGGATTTCTTTTGGCCATTTCTCAAAATGGTTTTTGTTTATCAGCCTGATTTGGTAGTCCGGCCACCAATTGCCATACTTCAACCATTTCATTTTTCCAAAAAGATTTTTTCTTGGAATTTTGTAATAGCTGTACTCGTTCGAGCTTACGGCCTTTTTTATTTCTTCTGCCAATTGTGGAGTCAATCGCTCATCGGCGTCAAGGATGAACACCCAGTCAGTCGTCACTTTTCGAATCCCAAACTCCCTTGCAGGTTCAACGTAGCGCGACTGGGGCAAAGCCAAAACTTTTATACCAAAGCGTTTTGCTATGGTAACGGTTTTGTCGGTGCTTTCCATATCAATAATTTGCACGGTATCCGAAAGGAGTTTAGCCGACTTGATAGATTCTTCAATATTGTTTTCCTCGTTGAAAGTGTGGATGTTGATCGTTAAGAAGCCCGTCATATCCGACATATATAAAGTATTATATAATAGTACTCACATGAAATATCTCCTTTTTGTTTTAATTGGAGTATTTATTTTTCTCAATATTGTTTTTGGCGCTTGGGACGTTTTACATAAAGACATATTGTTTCACACTGATATTGCAAGGGACTTTCTGCTTCTTGAAGATATTGTAAAAAATAAGCCGATTACATTGATCGGACCACGATCGGGAGGAATTTCCGGACTCTTTCATGGTCCGCTCTGGTTATACCTCAATATTCCCGCATATCTTATTGGGAAGGGGAATCCTGTTATCGTAGGATGGTTTTGGGTTCTTTTGGACTGCGTGTATCTTGCAACCGTATATACTGTCGCCTCAAAGTTATTTGATAGAAAAGCAGGACTCATGAGTTTACTTCTTGCTTCCGTAACTTCTGCAGGTGCCATTTCTGGGTTATTCAATCCGTTTGGAGCAATCATGTTCTCACCGGTATATTTCTATTATCTTTACCGGTATATACAACATAAAAAAGTGTCGGATCTTTTGATCAGTCTGTTTGTTTTGGGTATTGTCATACAGTTTCAGATGGCGTTTGGTATCCCCGTGCTTTTTTTGACATTTCTATATGTTTTCTATCTTTGCATAAAAGGAAAACGGCTGTCTCACCTATTCTCATTTCTTATTTTAGCCATTCCGCTTTCAACGCATATCGTGTTTGAACTGCGGCATCAATTTCTTGAGACAAAATCATTTATTCATTACCTTACGGCTGGCAAAAACCAGAATGCCGTTAGTCTATTCGCTTCCCTTTTTGAACGGATAAAAGGATTCAGTATTGAGAGCTTGAATATGATCGCTGGAAATCAATGGTGGTTGCTAATACCGCTCATTATGATCTTTATCATCGCTTTTATCACGATATTCCGAAACAAAAAAACCAAAGAAAAGTTGATATATTTTTTATTTTTATATTTTTATGCGGGATTCTGGATATTGACTTTATTGTATAAGGGAGTCGTGTGGGGATACTATTATTGGCCGTTTCTCCCGTTAATCATCATTATTTTTACCTCCTTTTATAAGAGGATCGACAAAAAAATCTACTATTTGGTATTCGTGGGTATCCTCCTTTTCAATTTTGTTCAGAATGTCCAAGGGGTCCGGAGCGCGGGAAATTTTTTCGGCAAAGATGGAAGTTCGTGGAGATTTAATTATGACATGGCGAAAACCATTTTCAATAACGCTCCAAAGGAATTCGGCTACTACATTTTTACTCTAGATCTTTTTGGGTATTCGCCCCGGTACGGAATGAATTACGTCCAGACCGAACAGCCGGGAAAAAAAGCTTTCCCATTCACAAAAAAACAAGTTACATATCTCATTATTGCGCCGCCTCCAGCGGACAGGTTATCCTTTAACGGCGAATGGTGGAGAGAAAATCAGGTGAAAATATCAAAGCAACCGGCATATGTTTTCCGGTATAAAAACGGCTTCAAGGTAGAAAAATACGAATTGACCGCTGAAGAAACGCAGATTCCATCAGATCCGAATCTCATTCAGACATTGTTTTTCAGATAGTATTTTAGGATTCCTCCCATAATTCAACCGCTGTTTCATTTTTCATGATAGTCTTTTTTTTGAGTATTGCATTTCCCGGAATATTTTCCTTACGCCATTTCTCAACACGGAATTGGTATGATTCCTTGTCAAAGATATACCAGCATGTATGATTGATAAAGCCTTCGTTTGGCTTCGTGTATCCGATTGATGAATAGTATGAAAAAAGGTATTCGTAAGTGTATGGAATAACGGGAGGAGTATAAATACGAAGGCAAAAAGGATTGTTCCCGTTTTCCGCATAGAGATATTTCACCGTTTCCCTATCGGCCCGGAGGCCAATGCTCGGCGGTTCTTTTTTATCCATGAGTACCGTTTTTAATTGGATAAAGTTAAAGAAAACAAAAACGAGTGTTAACGTATAAAAGAGGAAAGATGTTTTTTTTGTCTTCTGGAGGATACTTACCGTTAAGACAATGGTAAATAAAAATATATATTCCAACCCCTCAAGATAATTCTCCCAAAAGAAATTGTTGCGGCTGGTGAGCGACAGCGCAAAAATGAATACGCTCAATAAAGTTAAAAACAATACCGTTCTTTTTTCTTCATTTTTATATTTCTTGAAAAAGAAAAAGATGCTTATGAGGGCTGTAATCAAAAAAAAATACGAAACTATTTTTGAGTAGTCATAAAAAATTCCCAAAAAATATGACTGAAAGAATCTGAGCCGGTCAATCATAGCTCCATAAAAAGACTGGGGATTGGTGGAGGTTGGATTATGAAGAAACTGGATAAGTGTTTTAGTCTGCAAGAAATGATTTTTTATTTCAAAAAAAATCCTGGGCACGCTTGCCATGGTGAGGCCGAGAAAAAAAACAAGAACACTCTTCACTTTTTTGATGACGGCTCTGAAGTCTTTAAAGAAAACGCTTGCCAGCAAAAATGAAGGAATGAGAAAAATTCCGAATGAAAGTTCAGTCTCAAGGACAAATCCCAATGACATACCTATCAGAAAAAGATACACGTCCTTTTTTTTCAGAAAGAATTGGTATAAAGAATAAATGAAGCAAAGGATTGCGATAGGCGTTAGGGTATTGTTGGCGGCAAATATTGATATCCGTATAAAATACGGGGAAACCGATACGATAAGAAGAAAAAGGAGAGATGGCAGGAATCCGATTTTTCTGTTCATGAATAGAGTAAACAATAAAAGCGAGATCACATGAAGCGCGAGCACGCCGTAATAAAATCCCTGCGGAGCGCCTTTAAAGAGAAGATAAGGAAAGAAAAGTGCATAATACCACCAAGCGCCGTGGAATAAGCCCGTAATTCCTGTCGTTGGTCCAATAAAAGTGAGGCGTTTTGCCTGAATTATTTCCGCCGTTTTTAGAAAATCCCTTCCTTGGTCAAAGGTATACGCGACAGTTTGATAATAGATTATTTTTGTTCTAAAATAGCAAAGTAGTAAAAATGCGATGACGAAAATACAAATCTTAACTATGTTATGAAGATTTTTTTTTGGATGAGGCGGCATATACTTTTGATTCTTTTAATAGTGCTTTTTAGCTACCTATTTTTTTACCATTTAGATTATAACACACTCTCAAGTTGGGACGAAGGATGGTATGCCTCGATTGCGCGAAACATTGCGAAAACAGAAGATTTCATGCACATGATGTGGAATGGCAAACCATATTACGATCATCCCCCTATGGGATTTTGGTTCATGGCGCTTTCATATAGACTGTTTGGCATTAGCGAATTTTCTACGAGATTACCTTCAGCCGTGGCGGGTTTATTAACAATACTTTTTGTGTATTTATTTGCCGTAGAGCTGTTCGGAAAAAAAACCATAGGGTTTGTCGCGAGTTTGATACTTGGAACATCGGTATGGTATCTCATTCGGGTCCGTTCAGGTAATCTCGAGTCCATATTCGTATTTTTCTATATATTGACCGTATATTTATCACTGAAATCTTCAAAGGATTTTCGGTGGTTTCCTCTTGTAATGATAAGTTTCGGCGCGTTAGTTTTAGCAAAAACATTGGTTGGTGTTTCGGCAATCGTATTAATACTGTTTTTAAACGTAAGACAGTTTTTTAAAAAAAAACACATCGGATATGTTTTGCTCGGTATAGGAGGTTTTATTGCACTTGTATATCCCTGGTATAAAGTCCAGATGAGTACGTATAGCGATTTTATCCAACACCATTTTTTTACCGTTGGGATGCGTGATAAAACAATTGCATCATATTTTAAATTAATGATTGATCAACCGTTTTTTTATCTCCATATGGGTGTGCGGAAATGGTATTATATTTGGTTGTTAAGTATAGGGTATTTGGTTATCAGTCTAACGTTTTTGAAAAAGCATATTTTTTTCCTTTTTCTATGGAATTTCATCGTCCTTTATCCTTTTCTCACATCTGAAAAAACCGAACTATGGCATCTGATTCCTGTCTACCTTGCCTTGTCTTTTATTTCTTCAGTAGGGGTATATGAAGCACTATTTTTTGTACGATCGATTTTATTGAAAATACTTCCGCATACGTCAATGTTTAAAATCATAACCAGAGAACATCTCTATACGGTAACCTATCTTTTATTTTTTGCTACCGTCGCCGTACTTCAAATAAGAGTATTTACCCCTGAAGTTTTTGCCCAGACGCGTTATACGCCGGATGATGTTGCAATTTCAAAACTCGCGGGAAAATACAATAAAACATTGTATTTGGATGATGATTTTGTTCCTCTAGCGGTCTACTATTCCGACACAATCGTTTATCCGCTTGCGTATCAACCTGATGACAAAAAAACCTTAGTAAAATTGTTCCAGTCACCGGAGAAAAATTTTATCGTAATAACAAGGAATTGGGCCATTAATAATCTGAAAAAAGATAATATTCCTTATAAAATTGTAGATAAAAATAATTCATTTACTATTGTTACACGGCCTTGATATGATTATTTTATTTGGAGGATTTCTTGTTGGGTTACTTTTTTACTCGTACGTTTTGGTCGATCCTAATCTTACTTTCGTGAGTCATCCTTTATGGGTTTTTTTCCGCGAAAGGGTAATAGCCATTGGTTATTTTCAGCGGGAAACATCATGGTATATATATGTAACTCTTCTATTATTGGCCTTCATATTCCATCTTTTTTTTATTAAAAGAGCAAAAAAAATAACCCCTTTTTATATAGCTGTAATTGTAGGTGTTGTGTTACTAGCATCATATCCGTTGCTCTCTCATGATTTTTTCAACTATTTATTTGACGCTAAGATTTTTACCTACTACCACCAAAATCCGTATCTTCATAAGGCACTTGATTTTCCGCGTGATCCATGGCTCCGGTTTCTCCAATGGACACACCGATCCTATCCGTACGGTCCGATATTCCTTATCATATCGCTTGTTCCGTCTTTTTTGTCATTCGGAAAATTTGCACTCGCTTTTCTGTTTTTTAAAGCGACAAATATATTTTTTTATCTTATCGCAGTTCACTCGTTGCAGAAAATGAATAGAAAGTGGGCAATGATATTTGCAACGCACCCGTTGATTCTTATAGAGGGATTGGTGAATGGTCATAATGATATGATCGCGCTGTCTTTGGCGATTATAGGTATTTACTACGTAATGAATAAGAGGGCAGTATGGTCAAGAATATTGCTTTTATTTTCAGGAGGAATAAAATACATAACGCTTCCAATTATTTTCATAACAAGAAGTCGGAAATTGACGAATACATTGATTTTTATCTTACAAATTGGGATCATTGTTTACCTATCCGTTCAGTCAGAGATTCAGCCGTGGTATTTTCTTGGGTTGTTCGCATATATTCCCTTTTTTGAAGATTTTCTTTCGCGGCTCAATCTTTTTTTTGCCGGTTTGTTTTTTTCATACTACCCTTATATCCGTCTTGGGGGATGGGATTCGTTTGAAAAAGTAAATTTAAAACATATCATAATTTTTATTTTCCTTATTCTCAATCTTCTTTATTTATCCCTTATTTACCTTAAACCATTGAAGAAAAAATTTTTCAAAAGATGAAGCTTTGTTTTTAAGGGAGCATATTTTAAAGCAAATCTAAGCCGGTTTTTTTCCTGATACTTAACGTGTGTTTTGGATCCAGAACCTCCGGTTGATTGAGCGTTCTTATGCCAGATGACGAGTGACGGATCGTAATAGAGAGAAATACCTTTCAGTTTTGCGCGTTCACAATAATCAGCGTCCTCAAAATATAAAAAATATGATTCATCCCAGAGACCTACTGAATCGATTACCGATTTGTCAAAGAGCATGAGGCATCCGTTGACAAAATCCGTTCTTTCAAATTGGCCGTACTGGCCTTTATCGATTTGATCAACTCCTTTATGAGGGGTAAGAGCGTGATTCCAATCGACAGAACCTCCCGCATACCAAAGAACATTACCTCTATCTTTCTTTTGATAACGAGTCTTGTGGAATTCATACCCTGGCGCATAATAAATTTTTCCTCCGATAAGTGAGTATGGATGATGTGTGATTGATTTTAAGACATTGCCTACAAAATCAGATTTAAAATATGTGTCATTATTTATGATGCAGAATGAATGGAACCCTTCTTGTATTGCAAGATTTAAGGCAATATTAATTCCATGCGAATAGCCGCGATTTTGCGAGAATATTGTAGAACAAGAGAATGATTGTTTAGGCAGCGATTGCTTATTCGTTGAAAGATCAGAAAGAAAAACCTTGAATGACGTATTTGTTTGTTTTTGAAAACCTCTCAAAAAATCCTTGAGAACCAAATAATTTTCATAAATGACGGATATGACGGCAAGTTGATTGTTCATGAATATTTGTATTGTAGCATACAAGTGATTCGTATTTCTTTGATATAAGACAAGGAATCCCGATAACATTAGAAAATTAATACGATATCGGTTATAATGTAATTCAAACGAGGAAGTATGCTAAAACAAATCTTTCAATATATTGAACGAAATAAAGTTCTTGTTTTTGCAGCGGCAATAGTATTGCTTATCAAAATCACTTATCTAGACCAGCTCTTTCTGCTGCGTGGAGAAAGAGACATTACGCTTACGGGTTACTCACTCGCAAAGACAGCTAAGGATCTCTATGGAAATTTGCTTCCTTTGGAATTCAATAAATTAGATATGGGTACTCCTTTTTTGGCTTTTTATTACAGTGCTTTATGGTGGTTATTCATGCCATTTCGTTCAGTTTTCTTTGCAAGATTGCCGTATGTATTCATTTCTCTATCTCTTATTTTTCTCGTTTATGAAATCATATACACAATTACAAAGAATAAAAAATTATCAATTCTTACATCTTTGTTTTTTTCTTTTAGTCCCGGTGTATTTCATTTGACGAGGTTATCACTGGAAATTGGACTGGCCATGCCTCTTTTATTATCGGGAATTCTTTTGTACTTGAAAGATAAAAAATTTATATCATATATCTTTTTTCTCTTATCTTTCTTTACGTATAACGGATTTCGTCCGATCATTCCTTTCATGCTTGTTTATTTGGAGTTTTTTTTCTTTCTTCAAAAAAAAAGAGTGAAAGATTTTATTTTTCAGAACGCAATAAATATTGTTTTTTTTGTTCTATTGTTTTCTGCAAGTTATGCATTCATAGACGGGCATATGATGATGTCGCGTAAAACTGATGTTGTTTTTTTTAGCAAGGAAAAGATAGATAATCTGGTGATCTTCAGGAGAAATACTGCAGTAGGACCGACAATTCTGAAACAAATATTCAATAATAAACTTACTTCTACAGCATATTACATGATTGATGTATTAGTGAGAGGTCAAGATTTACGCTATTTATTTTTAAAGGGTGATGATGCGGCAATTTATGCAACAACGTTTACAGGACAGTTCTTTCTTATGACCATGTTTTTATACTATCTCGGGTTTATTTATTTAGCAAAAAAATGGGATAAAAAATATTTTTATGTATTGGGCATTATTCCTGTATCTCTGGTTTCTTCAATGGTCAATATTGATTATATTAGCGTGGCAATCCGTTCAATGCCTGCATCAATAGGGTATGCATTCGTCATTGCTGGAGGAGCACTTATTGCCTGGGACATCATTTCAAAATTAAGAAAACCTGCAAGGGTTGCGATTATTGGAATTTTTTTGTTTTTATCATGCATTGAGTTTATGTACTTTGTCTATAACTATTATTTCCGAAGACCTGTTACTATGTCCGAATCATTTTTCGAGAGTGAAAAACAGTTAGCTCAGTATCTGATCAATCACAAAAAGAATTACATCATTTATGATGACAGCCCCCGTAATATTTTTGCCACATATCAATTTTTCAACCCTGCTTTAGATATGAAAGACGTACAAAAAAAAATGACGGTTGGTCAACCTTACCATTTCGACGGATATACCCTTTATATGTGCCCCAGTAGTCCAAAGGAACTGAAAATTACCCACAATACCATAATTGCAGATTCATGTACTGATATTCCTTTATACGAGAAACTCAATGGAGACAAAAAGATCGAAAAAATTAAATTTAAAGATTTTTCTTTAAAAACAGCTTTCTTTGTAATTAATTAAGACGTATGTCTAATGCGATAAAAACAGTTCTTTCTTATATTAAAAAGCATCTCATATTAGTCGTAATCCTTGCAGTTGGATGGTTGGTTAATCTAAGTTTCTTTTTTCCGATACGTGGCAACTTGGGCCATGATGTGTATTGGCATTTGGCATTGATTGAGGTAGCATTCAAAACATTCCCATTCCAGATGCCTATATTGTCTGGTGCTTCATTAAGCGGATACAACTATCTGTCAGATTTTTTCATGTATATTATTATGAAACTGGGGATACCTTCATTATATGTGTACTTTATTGTTATTCCATTCATATATGTCATTTCGCTTACATTTTTAGTTATCTATTTCGGTATAAGGCAAAATAAATCAATTCATTATGTAGCACCACTCACTTTTTTTGTTTTCCTTGCAACGCCGTTTTCGTATCTCCTGTCGCTCTATAAAAGGGGAACGATCTTTTTTGGATTTAATTATCCTACTGCAATGCAGTCTTCAACTGCCCTTACTAATCTTTCTTATGCATTAACGATTCCAATCGTATTGACCGTTTTAATTATTTTTCAAGAAAAAAAACGAACCGTATGGCAGAGTTTTCTGCTTAGTGTTTTGGTTGGACTTGCATTTGGTCTAAAATTTTATGGAGGTGTAATCGTATTATGCCTAGTAGGAATTCATGAGATATTATTATTGCTCAAGAATAAAAACATTAGGAATTTTACTGTACTTATAGGAAGCGGAGTTTTTTTTATTGGACTTTCAATTGTATTGTTTTACAATCCTTTTAGTTCCGTAAAAAAAGCCGGAATTTTTGGATTTGCCCCATTAGCGATTCCTCATAACCTTATTGAAGATCCTGATGGTTTATATATTCGTCAGTTCGTTCTTGCTAGGTATTATTTAGTGTCACTTCAAAAATTTTCTCCGCGACTCATTACGATTGAGGGCATCACGTTGATTATTTACCTTATATATAACTTTGGAACAAGAGTGATCGGATTATTGTATCTGGCGAAACAATTCTTACAAAAAAAATTCGCTATTTTTGAACTGTCTCTCCTTGCTACCGTTTTTATTTCTATTCTTCTTACCGTGACACTTGTTCAAAGAGGAGGCGATTGGTGGAACACCGTGCAATTTTTCGGTTATGGGTTATTTCTTTTCAATTTTTTCGCTGCATCTACATGCTATGAATTGTTTCGCCGGTACAAAAAAGCGGCAGTAATTATTATCGCGGTAATTATTTTAATGACATTGCCTCTTGATATGGAATTGATTATTCGGGCGGTAGAACGATTGGGCAAGCCTTACGATATTTCCAAAGAGGAAATAACCGCACTGGCTTTCCTTAAAACTCAAAAAAATAATGGCGCAGTTTTTGCACTCCCTGTTTTTAATTCTCTATCTAATGTTCCCGCGCGGTCGGGTAAACCTGTTTTTTTTGCTGATGAAACCGTCATAAGCAATCTGGGTATAGATTACGAGGCAAGAAAGGCAATGTTAAAAGATATAATAAATATAAATATAGAAACTCTTCCGGTAAGATATTTTTATCTGATTAAGTATGATACAGACTACAAAACATTGTTTTTTAAAATACAAAATTCAAATAATATCAGGAAGATTTACGAAAATTCACAAGTGATTATTTTTGAGAAACATTGAACTGAGGAATTATTCAAGTTGAAATTATTAGTCCATGTGTTTCAAGGCAATGAAGGGAGAGGGCGAGCAATCCACCGCTTGCAAAATTGTTCGTTACTCATGTTTTCTATGCTGAAATCAGATAGCAGATGTTGATCTAACCAACGAGTCAGTTTATATTCTTGACATGTTCTTCCTCCGACTATAGAAAAATCAATACCCGCATCTTTTTGATTAATTACGAGATCATTAAAGGGGATTTTTTTATAACATAATTCCTTATCATGGTCAATAAGATACGTATAGTTTGGATTGAATGGGGTAACGCATTCGGGCGTAATTGTAATATTATCGATGGCAAATACTGAAGTTGAGGTGTTTCTCAATATTTGTCTTTGCTGTAATATCTTTTCCTGTTCACTACGAGGAAGATAAAAAACAATGCCGCTAAATAACACTTGTGGTTTAGAAGCAACAATAATTATTTTAGGAGCTAATTTTTTTTCAATCGAAAGGTATTTGGCTAAAACTCGGGTGTTTGTCTGATAATGCATATTTATTTGGATCGGAAGGATAAAAAAATACATATACTGGAAAAAAATGAAGCTGCCCAAATAGAGCAATCCGAAAGAGAGAATCAAAACTTTTTTTGATACATATTTAATTACTAATGTATGAAGACTATACAAGCCATATGTAATATATATAAGGAGCATTGGAAGGAGTAAGATTGCCCTATTAAGGACCGAAAAACCAGATAAACTTGTTGCGGTACTTATAGGTAAGGTTGCAGTAATTGTTGTGATGAGCCAAAAAATAGTACGATTTTTATCGAATAATGCCACAAATCCAACTATTAATAATATAACCTCGAAAACATAGAAAAGACCATGAAATTCCAATACTTCAGCTTTAAGAAAGAGTAAAGTAGGGGAAAATGTCTCAAGATAATTACCAACAAAGTACTGTATCGCAAAAATTACTTTATTTATCATAATAGTGCGGAAAGGAGATTGTATTGAAGCTGTTCGAATGGAATTAACTATGTCAGAAAATTTATTTGTATTGGTAAACACAAACTCACTTGATCTTGTATCCAAGATTGATCCTGATATAACTTTTCCACCAATAACAAAAGCGCATACAGTTAACATCAATGACAAAATAATGAGAATGTAAGGTGTCAGTTTTTTCCCATGTATTTTTTGAGTACATATTTTGTAGATAGAAAGAATAATGACAAATGGGATTAAATAGAGTTTTGCACCATGATAGGAGAAAAATCCAAGAAAAAAGAAAATAAAAGAAGCTATTATATTTTTTTTTGAATATTCCTTTAGAAGGAAAATAGTTCCCAATAAATAAAACAATAATGCAAATGAACCATCCATGCCATGACGAGAAAGGAAAAAGCTCCATGGATTTAATAGAAACAGTATTCCGCCCAGCAACGTTATGTCTTTTTTCTTGAATAAGTAGTGCAAAAATAACATAAATACAAAAGTAGTAATGACATTAAGAATTACATACAAAGAACGGTAGGTGACAATATTAAGATTAATAATGTTCCAGAGGGGTGATAAAGCCATGTAAGGTATAGGACTTACTTTTCCAAGTGTTTTTGTGATAACAAGAGTCTTAGGAAAACCTACTCCTGAAAGGTCTGTTCCCATCATCTGGAATGTTTTACTACTTAGTGAGTACTCTACCTCATCATATTGCATCCCGGGAGGAAATTTATCGATCCAAATAAATCTTAGGATAATGAGTAAACCAAATATAACGATTGCTATGTAATTTTTTTTTATAAAATGCATGAATATCTTCATAATTGAATTATTGTTTTATCCAACCAATATTTATTTTTTACCAATTCCTTATCTTTTTCCAGGTAGTCAAAAACGCCGACCGCTTTTTTCATTTCATCGCCTGAGACGATAAAGGTTATGGAGAGTTTTTGGTTCGTTTTATAAAGAAGAATATTTGATGTTTGTAGAAGAACATATTTTGGATCAAGAGGATAATCATTGGTTAGAATAGAGGAAGTTGTTAAATAATCTTCGCTCCGCAACCATTTACATGAATAAACAAGGAAGGGATTTTTCGCTTTGTCCAGAGTAAATGAGCCAGGACAATAAAATTCCCTCATTTTCCAGAATTCCTGAACGTCTATTTTTTTTGATTGAATGCTTGCTGCGATAAACCGGTTAACAAGGATAGTATTTCTTTTGCCAAAAATTTTCGCCAAAATTTTCGGCTGGAATAGGAGAAATAAAACAAAAATAATACCAGTTGATATAATAAAGAAAACAATATTTGTATCTTTTTTCATGAACATTAAATCGTCACGAACAGATTTTTTTAATATAACCGCTCTTTTCATTATATCATGCTTGTTTGTTTTAGATCTTTTTGCCAATAAGGGGCAGCCTGCAACATTTGACGGACCTACCCATTTGGCAAATATTGCAATGTTTTTTAAAAGCATGAAGGGTGGTGAATTGCATGTTACATGGACAGACGGCTTTGCAAACTATGGCATGCCGATTGGTCTTATTGCGCAGCAAACAACTTCATATCTAGGAGCGGCGGTGAATTTTATAACCAATAATATAGTGATGTCATATAATACCGTCGTTTTTATCGGGGCGTTTTTATCTGTATTGTTTTTTTATTTGTTTTTGCGGCTTTATGTAAAGCCTGTGAGTGCTTTTGTCGGTGCGGCTTTTTTTCATCTGGCTCCATACCGTATAATCAACGTTTATATACGGGGTGCGCTTCCCGAATTTTTTGCAAGCATATTTCTTCCCTTGTTGCTCATAGGGATTTATTTTCTTTTTCATAATAAAGAACTGAAAGGATTTCTACTCATTACTATTTCCACGGCATTCATGATTCTTACCCATCCGATGATGATTATTATTTATGCGTTTGTATATTTTCCGTATCTTTTGTTTTGCGGTAACGGAAAGAACCATTATTTACGATCAATTTTTCTATTTGTCATTGCATATGGTATTGGAATTGGACTCACGGGATACTACAGTATTCCGCTTTTGAGCGAGGTAAAATATTTCTATTATGGATTAGATAGGAATCATTTCGTTCCAGGCCAATTTATGAGTATGGCCAATTTTTTTGATCCCCGATGGTTTTATTTTTATAAAGGCGATATTTTTACCCGGGGGCATTTTATTCAATCTGGATTACCGGAAATATTGACTGTGATTGGAGGGTTAGGAGTAACCTTGTACGCATTATTTAAAAGGAAAAAAGATGCATTCAATATATCGGCCCTATCTGTTTTTATTTCTTTGGGATTAATTTTTTTTATGACCTGGTTTGCAACACCTTTTTTTCAAAAGATCAATGTTCTTTCGAGTATCCAGCATCAATGGCGGCTATTTTCCGCCTTTATTTTCCTGCCTCCAATCATTCTCGCTTATATGGTAAATAGATTTGACAGTAAAATACTCGCAATTGGTCTTATAGCATTGATCTGCATATTTCGGTTTCCAGAACTATACGGAAAGAATTACGTTGTTTATCCCGAATCTCATTATTTTTTCTATAAGGAGAATCTACACGGTAACATTATGAATACCATTTGGACGGGACCTACGCAAACGTATCCTATGGAAGACAAAAAATCAGCAATTATTGAAGGGAAGGGAACAATTACGCCAGAATATATAGGGAATTCTTTGAGGAAATACAGAATTTCGGGTGAGACAAATACACGCATTGTCGATTACACGTTTTATTTTCCCGGCTGGAGAGCGTATGTTGACGGAAAAGAAACCACAATCCAATTCCAGGATCCGGCATACAGAGGAGTGATTACGTACGATGTTCCTAAGGGTGATCATACGGTCCTTGTTAAATTTACCAATACCAAATCAAGATGGTTGGGTCTTGGGTTATCAACTCTTTCTCTGTTTTTTTTCGCCGGTGGTATAATGGTAATGAAGAATGCAAAATCAAGAAGAAACTCATAAAACCCGCTTGAAAGAGATATTTTTCATCATAGTAATAAGCGTTATCCCCATTTTCCTTATCTATCTCCCCTTTATTCTAAAACTGAAACAATTCTTATTTCTTACGATACAAAATCCCGGGATCTTTAATATATTCAGAAATTGGGATGGACCTAATTTTCTTATGGTTGCCCGGACATGGTATGATCTGGATGCTATCGGCAAAAGATTATTTATTCCTGTGGATGTAAGGTATTTTGCGGCTCATTTCCCTCTTTTCCCGTTATTCATTGCTCTGTTATCAACAGTAGTCAACAGTCTATATGCCGGGATTTTGGTGAATATCGTATTCGGCTTTTTATTGAATTTTTTATTTTATTCTCTTGCAAAAAAGTATACAAAGCACCCTTTGTTTCTTACACTTGTGTTTACTATTTTTCCTCCCCGGTATTGGGTTCTTAGAAGCGTTATTGCGGCAGAGACACTTATGCTTTTTTTTGTATTGTTTTCCCTTTATCTTTGGGAAAAAAAACAATATGCTTTGAGTTCCGTCCTGGGTTTTTTTGGAGTATTGACAAAAGTTCAGGCACTTTTTCTTTTTCCTGCATACGTATTAGAAACGATAGAAAAAAAAATGAGGAAAAACGCTTCATTTGATATTCGGACCCTCTGGATGGGGTTTATTCCGCTTGCATTTGTTGGATTATCCGTATTCTTTTATTTGAAATTGGGAGATTTTTTAGCTTTTTTTCATGCGGAAAAAGGGAATAATTTAAATATATTTTTTCCTTTCTCGCAATTCAATTACAGGGCTCCTTGGGGGGGGTTTCGGCTTGAAGACGTCATTTTTTACTTTACCGCACTGTTTATATGCATAGCAACATTATGGAAGCGTAAAGAGAGAAGTTGGTTTTATTTTGTTTTGAGCTATACGATTTTTCTGGTGTTTGTTCCGCATGAAGACATTGCCAGATACGCTTTTCCGCTTTTTCCAATAGTATTATTGACGTTTGAATCCTTTTTTACTTCGAAAGTGTTCAAGTGGGCGTTTATCTGTATACTTCCTGCTTTGTATTTTTACGCGATCAATTTTATATTGGTGAATCAAGCTCCTATAGCCGACTGGAGTCTGTTATTGAAGTAGTTTATTTACAATCTTTCGTTTCAATTTTTCTCCGTAGGAATGGAGATTCATTTTATTTTGCCAGTGATTGATGGAGTAGAGAGATTCACGGAAAAACCGGTGAATTGTATTCTGGAGCATTTTTTGATCCTCATCCCGATACTTATTTTTTTCCCAATAATATACGTACACGAGAATGTAGTAGAACATTTGGAGAATCGCCAGAACAAACCCATGCGTTCCGTCCTTGTATCCTTCATCCGCAAAATACCTGCTGATAAATTCGGATAGGGCTTTTTTTAAAGCTTCGGCTAATGAAAATGAAGATAATCCGTGTGCTTCTGATTTTGCGTAACGAACCGCCTTTTGCATGAATTCGTCAATATTCTGGTAATTGTTGTGTATGATTGCAGATTCTGCCTTTGCTTCAACGGTATATCCGTTTCCTTTTACTATCGGTTGTTTATGGATCTCAGTCGGCCAAGTTACTGATTCTTTTCTGAACAATCGAACTTGATAATCTGGCCACCAGCGGGAATGTTCCATCCATTTCCCAAAAATAATATTTTTTCTTGGCATCAAAATATAACTATAGTTGTTATAAATAGGTGAAAGGATTTTTTTGAGGGATTCTGAAAGAATTTCATCCGGATCAATAAATAAAAGATAGCTGGTTGTGGCAAATTGCTTCAGTTCTTCCCGAATAAGTTCTACATAGGGGACTCTTTTTTTGATTCCGACAATCATTATTTTTTTGTTTTTTTTGAGCATTGAGACGAGCGAAGGATCAATACCGATATCTGCAATAATGATTTCTTTTACAAAATCCTGGATTGAGGAGATGCACTCGGATACAAATGGCGGGTTATCTTTTACAACTATTATTGCAGATATATCATTCATAGGATAAAAGAGACCGTATTTCAGTAATAAGGTTAATTTTAAACAATAAAAGAAGGAGAATAAAGTACGTAAAAAAACCTGTCAGCACGATGATTCCAAGAGTCATGAAGGATATGTGAATGAACGATTCTAAGAGAACAAGAATGATTCCCATAAATAAGGACGCTAAAAGAGGTTTGTAAATGGGCTTTATAAAAGAAAAACGGATGATTTTTTTTGCCTGCCAGACAACGAACAAGAACGTACTTGAAAGAATGAGTTGAGTGATTGGAAATCCGTAAGCGTGAAAAAAACGGGTGAGAATTGTCGTCAAGATCCATACCATCGTGGTCCAAATAACCATAAAGATAAATGAAATCTTCACTTTTCCTAAGGCATTAAACAGGTTGATGAAGGGACTGGAATATGAGGAAAAAAGAGACGCAAGACAGAATAGGTAAAAAAGAGGAAGCGCTGGTTGCCACTTTCCATATTTGGGAATAACTGATATCAATGGACTCATAACTAATGCCAAACCAACTACCGAAGGAGCGAGAATCATCGACTGGTAATAAAGGATTTTGTCGACAAGTTTCGAAATTTTATCCTTGTCGTGCTGGATTCTTGCCATGACAGGGAATAAAACTCTACTCAAGTTATCCATAATGATGCGGATTGGAGCCTCTGCCCATTTTTTTGCCCAGCCAATATATCCCAATATTTCGAATCCCAGAACTTTTCCCAGATACAGTGTAATGAGGTCATCCTTGAAAAGAGCCAAAAATGAGCTCGCCTGAAAAGGTAAGCCAAAATGGAGAAGTTCTCTAAGGTTTTTCCAAACGATGCCGATTTTTGGCATCCATCGGGAGAACAAATAAATGAGAATAACTCCAATGATTGATCGGAATAAAACAGCGTAAGTGAAACTCGTAAGTTTGAATCCAAGGACCGCAAAGATAATGACAGACAGATAGAATGTGATATTTTCACATACCTGGACCAATACGATTTTCTGAAACTGGATTTTTCTCTCAAGGAAGACAGAAGGGATCGTTTTTAACGATGACAGAAAGAATGATAAAAGAAGCGACCAATAAAGGAATTTTCCCTCAGAGGGAAGAGCATAAAATTTTATGATTGAAGACGTTAAGAGGAATGCAATAAAAATAAGTGTCAAAATAAGGAATTGTTGAACGGTGAATGTTGTTTTAACGTCTTCATCGGTAATTTCTTTCTTCTGAATAAGAGAAGCGGCGAGTCCTATATCTGAAAAATAATTCAGAATGGAGATCATTGAAAGAATCGTAATATAAATTCCAAATATAGAGGGAGAAAGAAGGATGGTCAGGACTAAGTTAGCAACCAGTCCAAGAGCGGCGGAAAAACCGCTCTGAAAAAAAAGGCTGAACGTGCTGATAACAGTTCTTTTTTTTAATTCACCAACCTGTTCCATAGTTTTTTGCTTCTAATAGTGTAGACGAGAATGAAAAAAGAAAGAAGAGTAATGTAATTTCCAAGTTGCTCCGCAAAGGTTTCCCGATAGGCAACTTGGATGCTTGATGGCTGGGTTAACACTAATTGAGGTCTGCCCAGCATATCGAATTGATGAGGCGTATAGGGCGTTCCATTTATTAAGATTCTCCAGAACGGAAAATAGTGAATATTCAGGTATATGACAGCAGGTTGGTTGATTTTGAACTCTTTCTCAAACAGGGAATTTCTGATAATTATTAGCCTTGTTCCGCCAGTTTCAGCAGGCATTGTATAGTCGAAATTCAATTGCTGAAAAAATTGCTTCGAATTGTCAAAATTTCTCCATGATTGGTACTCTGCGGTTTTTGGAAGATATTCGGCTATTTTATATGCGACCGTTTTTTCAATATATTCCTGTGAAAGATATTTTTTTTGGAAATGGTCCTTATTCAGAGATAAGCCATAAAAGTATCTCGACTGGTTTATCAAGACTAAAAGGATAAAAAACAGAAGGATGATATTTTTGAATCTATACTTGATATGATGAAAAAAATATACAGCGAAAAAACTCAACCCCAAAAGGCTAAATGCAATAAACCTCCATGGAAATTGAAAGAGCGCTGATATCGGGGAAAAAAGATCCCAAATGGGCTTAGAAAAATACGTCGTCATAAAAAGAGATCCCGCAGAAAGGATGAGTAAAAACAATGCAAGTCGTGTTATTTTTTCCTTTTTTGATTTCAGGAGATTAAATAGAAATGCAAGAATACCGGCAAGGGCAAGAATCAGATGAATTTTTCCTATCTTAAATGACATACCGTCTGTACATCCTTTGGTAGAACCTCCAAATCCCCACGGTGATTGCCAGAGTTGATATGGACAGACAAAGTGATCGACGTACTTTGTCTGTGCCGCAACATAGGAAGCATAGGTAAGACGATTTTCGATGATAAGGGGGAGTAAAAAATAAGAGGAGAGCAATAAGCTCAATATTACGGAGAATACATTTATTTTTGCATGAGGACGAAGAAAAATAAATATGAGAATGAAAACGAATGAAACGGCTGAAAGAAGGTTATGAACCGTAAACAGGAGTGAAAGAGTTATGACGGAAAAAAATAAAGACAGTTTTGAAGGTTTTTTTGCATTTCTTTCCAAAACAAAAAGAGCCAATGGAAATAATGCAAGAAACCAGACTTCTCCCAGGTTTCCCCTTACAAAAATATCCAACGGATAATAGAGAGAAGATATATATAGGATACTTCCAGTTAATGATGGATAAAAATCAAAATGTTCCCTGAAGAAAAAATACGAACCCGCAAACCCGACGATCATTGATAAAAGAAAAGAGAATTTCAAGCTTGCTATTGGATCATGTCCAACGAGCGAAAAAATACTCGTAATCCAATATGATGCGGGCGCGTAAAAATTAAATACAGGATAACCAAGCCTGAATGAAAAATATGGAGCCAGTCGGGGAGGGATAACGAAGTTTTTTAAATTTAGGGCAAATTCTTGGATTCGGGCCGGTTGAGTTTCATCGTGAACAATAAACATGGAGTGAGAATAAGGATTGAGGTTTTTTCCAAAGAAAATAATGATAGAGAAAAGCGTTATAAAAAAAATAATCTTTTTCATTTTGTCAGTTCAAAAAAATAGATGGAAGATTTATTTTCCGGTTTCGGAAACCGTTGCACTAATTGTATTGGCCAGTCGGAAGGAAATTTCTGACGGTGGGAAAAAACGACGTACACAAAATGATTTTTGAGCTCTTTCTGGTTTTCCAATAGATATTTTTTGTCGAGTGGCCAATATCCTTTTACCTGAATATTGTCGTTTTTATTGACAAATACCTCAAGCTGATCTCCAATAACTCCGAAATCCCCCTCCGCAACAAGAATGACCTTTTTTTCACGAGATTTTTCACGTGCAAAATCAACGATTTCCTTTATTCCCCAGCCTGCCGTTGTTCCCGTGATGTATTGGCCTCGATCAATATCCGGAAAAGGAATACGTGTTTGATCAAAGAGAATAGCGTAATCGAAGTAACCGACTGAAAGAATGGTTAGAGCAACAAAACAAAAAACCACTAGTGAGTTTTTTATTTTGCCGAGAAGATACGTGAATGTAATAATCAACAAAGATCCAAAAAAGATCAAGTAACGCGGATAGAGGACTTTGCTGAAAAAAGCGATGGCAATATAAGGGATGCATACCCATAGCAAAAGATATGTCCCCAGCCGTTTATTATGTTTCAACAAAAGCAATAGTCCGAGAATTCCGCCGGCAAACAGGAAAAACCCGCTTTCGCTTAAAACATAGTAAGAAATAAGAGGAAAATTGCCTTTAATATAAGCAAATGGTGTCTTAAAAAATTCACCAAATGTCATGACAAACGTCTTATTTTTTTCTTCTACAAAATGAAGAAACGGAGAAAGGCGTTGGATATTGTAAATAAGCAATGCGAGGATTCCCGATATTCCGAATAAAACCAAAAAGTTCAATAATTTTACAAGGAATTTTTTGAAGTTCCTTTCCAAAAATAAGATAGGCGAAAGACCTGCTAATCCGATAAAGACACGGATGGAAGATTTTGCCAGGAGCGAGACTCCAGAGATTAAGCCGAACAATAACGAAATATCAAGCCGCTCGGTTCTCGCGAGGATTATTGATAAAAACAATATCCATATAAAACCCGCGTTTACTCCGGAATCAACCAAAGCCATACGGTCATAAAAAAGAAAATAAGGAGTCAAAAGGTATATGAACGTTCCGAAAAAAGCCGCGCGCTTTCCGAACAAATAATAAAGAAACACAAAGATTCCCGACAATCCGACGAAACCTGTGGCGACCGAGAATAAACGGCCCGCAAAAAGGGAGTTTGCAGGAAATAATTTTAATAATGGTATTGTTCCCCATGTTTGAAGCGGTTGTTTGCCATCGGTCAGCGATACAAATCTCCAGCTTGCATCATGCCATGCAGTTTTTGCCCAGTGAATATAGATTCCTTCGTCTCCGAATATTGGAAATTTATCCAGAGAATATAATCTTGTCACTAAAAATAATATAACGAATGCCACAAGTATCAAAACGTCTTTGACCGCAAACTGCTTTTTAAACCATTTCATAACATGTATTAGATCGAACATATTAAATTATTTTGGAATGAAAACTTTGTAAGTCATGAGCGGGTTTATGTCAACGATCTCATCAATCTGTTTAAATGCGTCGTTACTTTTGCAATTAAAACGGTCAATGATCAGTATTTTCTTTTTTAATTCCTCTTTTGTTAATGCATTTGTCGGGCAACTGTTTTCTATATACCGGATCTTTTTGGTGCGATCAATCCTCGCATCGAGCCGAAATCTTCCTATATATTCTGGACTGAAATCTTTCGTATAAAAGAGGTAATACCATGACATTGCTCCTTCTATCGGTAGAATGATTTCGTCGTATGAAGTTGATTTTTCATTGGAGTATAGGGCAATTTTTTTTTGTCCGTCATTTCGGATAAGGGAACTGTATAAATCAGAATGCCGTGAATACTGATGCCAGAAGTAAATGATTTCAAAAAGTAAAAACACGATGAATAAATATGACAGGGAAATTTTTTTGTACTGGATGGAGAAAGATTTGTATAATCCAAAGGCGGCTACAATAATAACGGGATAACTCATGAAAAGAGCCCTATGAATATTAGGCGATTCCACTGAGGTAAATGCCGCAGGAAATGGGGCGAGAAATAGTAAAAAAATCAAAAAAACAAAATTCTTTTTATCGATAGAGAGGGCTTTTTTTTGAGGAATGGGTAAAACAGCAACACACAGGAGAAAAAGAAATGTAAGGTATAGGAGACCTTGTTCGGGAACATAATAACGGGATTTTTTCCATCCGTCCATAAAAAGCATGACGGGCGAAAAATATGATAGATATTGTGTAATGAATTCCCTTCCATATCCGATGACCTTATTGTGAAAAATTCGCGCAAGAAGTATATGTTGTTGTCCTTCACTGAAGGCAAATTCTTTCAGTTTGATGCTTACTCCCGAACCTTCACTGAAAATCGAAGTTTGCGCAAATCGTGCCTTTCCCCACACCGTCGTACCGATATAAAGGGAAAGTATTAAAAAAATACTTACGGAGCCAAGGTAAAAAAGAAGGTATTTTCTTTTTTTGATGGAGTCTTTAAAAATCAACAGGGCAGGAATAAGAAGAAGCGGGACGTAGAGTCTAAACGGATGGTAAATATCATACGTTATGAGAAAAAGGAGATCCGCCAATAGTAAAAAAGACAGTTTCTGTTTTTTCATTGAATGCATAAGGCTCATGATTCCAAAGAGAAACAGAGTTGACCCGATGATCCCTTCAGTGGTGGATCGGGACATAACCAATTGCCAAGGGACGATCGCAGAAAACAAAGCGGAAAGAAAGGCTATTTGTTTGTTTTTAAAAGTCCATAAAGCCAAGAAAAATACAGGAATGATCGAAAGGGCGCCAAAGAGAGCGCTTGGAAAGCGGGTAGCCAGTTCATTGATGCCGAAAACATATGTTGCGAGACCTGATAAATAAATCGGAAGAATAATATAATAGTCGCCGAATTTATTGAAATAGAGGAACGGCCAATGATTTCCGTATATATCCCGGCCATTTTGGAGAATGTATCTGCCGATGTACCCGGTTAGCACCTCGTCCTCATGGAAATTTGCGGGTAAAGATCCTAATTTATATAATCGTAAAAAAAGCGCTAAACCTAAAATAAGAAGAAGCACGATAAGCGTCGAATGTTTCTTTAGTAGTGTCAGCATATATTAGTCCAATTATATCAATAATAAGGAGCAAAAAAACACTACAGACGTTCTAGAAGGTATAAATTGTATACCTTGTTGATTTTCCAAACCTTGATTGTTTTTGATGGGGAGAATGTTGCGACTTCATATGCCGGATCTTTCATGAACTGATCATTTTTGTAAACGACATATAAATATTTATTATGGTAATAATCATCGAAATTAATTTGGACATTATCCTTTTTGAGAAAATATTTTGGGAGCGTTCCCGTGGCGACATAAAATTCGAAAATATTGAAATCGTGAATTGCGTTAAGGTTGCTTTTTATGATTTGGTAGATTGTAAGTTCATCCTTATAATACCAGTCCTTGGGATAATTTCTTGCGCCCGCCTGTATTGTTACGTAAGGGACACTCAAGATCAAAAGGATAGTAAAGAGTAAAGTAATGAAATATACATTCAAGCGTTTTTTAAAAATGGCAAGAACGATGATTATTGCAAAGAATAGCTCACTTAACAGGTAGTAGTCGGCGAACCAATGCTCAGATACTTTTTTCGCATGGGTCAGGAAAATCCACATCGTTTGCAAAAGATAAAAATTATGCCGTAGCTCGAAAACGATAAGATTCAAAGTACCACAAGCGAAACCAATAAGAAAAATGAAACAGTATTTCCATGACATTTTTGTCATAACAAAATAATAGATTACCATACCAATCCATACGAAAATATACATATAGTGGAGTTGGAAAAGTATCCCGTTCAACAGAGAAATCGCCATAAATGAAAGCAATGATTTTTTTGTTTTAAATAATCCCATGCAGAAAACGAGGATTGGAAGGAGACTGAACATAAAATACGGATTCCATAATGTGAAAGTGCTTTCGATAAAAAAGGGGAGTAAGGCATACAGCGTTACCATGATAACCGCTGCATTTTTGTTCACCAGTTTTTTCATTCCATAATAAAGAGGGATACTCATGATTCCTGCAAATACCATAAATGCATAGGTTGACCAGAAAGGGTCAAATCGTCCAATCAGGAGGAACAAGAGCTGTATATAGTAAGAAATACCACCAAAAAAAATTTGTCTGTTTTCAACGGTTAACGACATGGGAGGACCGATAAAGGTAATCGATTTGGTTTTCCATAACTCAAGTGCTTTTGTTGAGGAAGATACTTGATCATAGATAAAAACAAATACATTTTTATAGTAAAGTGACCGAATGGCGATGAATAGGAAAACAAAAAAAAGAAGAACGAATAATTCAGAAGTAATGATTTTTTGTATGTGTTTCATGCTACGGTTATTGATAGAGATATAGTTCTTTAAATGTTTTTTTCAGGTTGAGGTTTGGAGGAATTTCGCTTATATCTCCATTGTGAACGGCAAAACACATATTGTTACCTGGAAATGTCATTGCGTCCTTAAACTGACTTGTGCTGTAGCTAAAATTCACCTTTTTATTTGAATAATACACGATTGCAGGATGATTGCCCCACCACTCGGATGTATGTATGAGAAGGTTCATTTTTTGCAAGGTATCATGGGTAGTGCGGCTGTCTTTATCAACGAGAATCGTGAGCTCCTTGCAATGATCCCGTGCGTAGATTGAGAGTTCATAGTTTTCGTCATATGTTGAATAATGGGTATTTAAAAAGGAGTTGCTTGAAAAGTTTCCATAGAGGATAGAACCGGAAACTAAGAGTGTGATTAATAATAAAAAATATTTTTTTCGTAGAAAACTGATAAGATATACCCCCAGAAAAGCAAATTGCGGAATGACCGGATACAGATACCAATTTATCTTCGTCTTGGTAAGATTCAGGAACAAAAACCACGGCACAAAAAATAATAGATAGATGCTTTCCTTTACCATTTTTTTTCTTAAAAAATTGGTAACGATAATACCAATACTGATGAGGGATACATAGGCAAACAATCCAAGTTGTTCAAACAGAAGATCGATATAAAACGTCCGTTTGCCAAAGTGGGATTCGATTGATGCGGTGACTCGTTTGAGCTGGCTGTCCAAAAACTGCGCTTGAATAAAAGGAAATTTAAAATACAAAAACATGAGGATAAACCAAAACGAAAGAATGAACATCTGGAGAATAATGGGGTAGATTTGTTTTTTTGATTGATGGAATGTTCTCTGTTTTAAAACAATTTGTCCGAAGAAAATACAGAGCATACCGATTGCGGGATAAAATCCGAGAAGCGATTTGCTTAAAACTCCGATCGCAAGGAACAATAGGCTCAACCAAAAATGCTCAAAAAAGACAAGATATCCCATCCAACCTATGAATAAAAAAATATCGACATTCAGTACTTGCGCACGCTGAAGGAAAATACCGGTGAAAGAACTTACGAGAACTGTAAGAAATGAAACGAATATATTTTTTGTCAGCTTAAAATAAAAATAATAGATGAAGATAAAAAGAAGAATAGTCAGTGAAAGGGTAAAAAGCCTCGTAGACAACTCCGGTTTCAGAGGAATAATGGTTTCGACAATTCCATAGGCTAAAGGTACGAGTGGAGGTTTGTCTAGCCAATAGTTTCCCTGCCAGAGAGGAACGAGCGATTTTTGCTGAACCATTTCGCGTCCGACCTGCGCATAGATACTTTCGTCCCAATCATAAAATGGAGTGGGGTAAGCAACAAATTTATATGCGGTGATACCAAAATAAAAAAGGACGAAAATAATGATGAGTGCATGTTGTCTTAATCTTTGCATTGTATTACGTTTGGACAATGGATAACATTATTCAAACTTCTTTTAATCTCAAACGATTGCTTGAAAACCTGTGATTGGTAAACGAAGTATGTGCGGAGTTCATAGAGCGATGATAATGCCATAAGGAAAATGATTCCGGTTATCATTATTTTTTTCTTCGTAATTTTTTTTATCTGTTGAACAAATCCAAAGGGAAGTACAGAGAAATACGCAACGGAAGGAAGTGCGGTGTATGTTCGTAGCATGCTGGGATTTTCCCAAGGGTATACCAGTAAAGTAGGAAGCAAAGAAATCAATAAGGAGAGTAAAAAAAATTGGTTGTATCGATTCCGCCAGTTTTTTATACCAATATACAGGCCAATGATAAAAAACATCCCTAAAATGGGATTGAGCGCAGGTTTGAACGGATAATTGTGTTTTCCGTTCGAATCACCTTTTGAAAAAAACATGCCTGCCGTATTCACAATATTCTGTCCTAAAAATTCCGCTTTTTTTTGCACTGAAAGTTTTTCATTGGAGAAAAAAGAGAGCTGATATATCCGAATATCTTCATGGGTGAATAGATATGTTTGTAGGGGGGTAATCAAAATAATAAAGGGAATAAGAAAATAAAAAAGGATTCTTGCCCCTTTTTTTTTAAGAAACATGATAAGAAAAAATAAAGGCACTAAAAAATAGATTCTTCCTGATGTGTAAGAATTATAAGCAAGTCCGGCAAAGAATCCGGTAGCGATCAAATCAATATGGCGTTTTTTTTGGAAGTACCGTGATAAAAAGTATACTGAGGAGAGTTCCAGTAATAAAAGGAACGTAGGCTCGAAGGCAAAGCGAGCAAGCCCAAAAAACCATCGAGATGTAACAAGGACTATAGTAGCAAAAAACGCAATCATTCTATTTTTAGTAATGATATGTATAGTCGCGTAAAAAAGTATTCCGCAGAGTATTCCAGAAATCGCCGAAGGAAGTCTCAGGGCCAATGGCGTTATTCCAAACATCTTTATAAAAAAGAGAATTACGTAAAAATATAAGGTTGAGTGTCCGGTTGCCATGGTACTGTATACCGTGTATGGTTTTCCCTCCAGAGATAAGGCAAGTTTGGCAAATTCTACTTCGTCGATCGCAAGGTTTTTTGGAAGATGAGGAAACTGATAGAGGATAACACCCGCGGTCACCATTAAAACAAGCAGTGGGAAAAGAAATCGTTTAATCATATCGATGTTTCAGGTCATAATATTTTATGAGCAGGATGTCTTTGAGTCCCTCAAATGAGTCTTTAAGGAAATTTACATGCTTTGTTTCAACGTGTTTCCAGTCTACAGGAGTTTCTTTTATTTTTAGTTTCAGCTTGGTCGCAACAAAAAGAAATTCCATGTCGAACCCCGCAGAAACGGATGAGCCTTCGATTTTTCTATTATTATGGAAAACACGCAGTTTTTTTATTATTGACAATGCCGCATTTTTTTCAAATAGCTTAAAACCGCATTGCGTATCTTTAATCCCGTGAAGGCCAATAATGATACCCTGGATGAGAATTGCGGCGAATGCCATTGTTTTTCGTAAAAGTGGGGCTCCTTCACGCCGGCCGCTTCTTGAACCTATCACGACGTTGTATCCTTTTTTTGCCTCTTCAATCAGATTTTGTGCTTCTTCGATTGGAGTTGCGAGGTCCATGTCGGAAAACATTACGTATTCTTCGTGCGCCTTTTCAATGCCTGTGATGACCGCGAATGCTTTTCCCTTATGGCTGTTTTCAACGAGGCGAAACTGAGGAAACGTTTTTAAGTATTTGTCCTTAATGATATTTCTAGACTGATCTGATGAACCGTCATCGACAATCAATACTTCGGTAAAGTATTGATTATTTTTTGTATAGTTGCCGATTTTATCAAGGACCCCTTTTTGTATATTGAGTTCTTCGTTATAGCAGGGGATTACCAATGTTATTTTCATGAATCAGTTTATAAATTTTTATTCCTCCGATAGTCCATATTGTATCAATTTTTGCCTTCCCAAACATCGAAATATTCCAAGAAGAAGAATTGATAATTTGGCACGGTTCTTTAGCGCAGAGTACAAACATTTGATCAGTGACTTGTCGTTTTGCTCGATCGACAGGGATCATTCCTTTAAGTTCCAAAAAATAGAGATACGAATCTTCAAAAAAATCAACAGGCCATGTAGCAATGTTAAACGGCTTATTGTCTATTTTTTCAGCAAGAAAATCGGCGATATTTTGTGCTCGTTGTATTTGATTGGTTGGATTTCCATAGAGGAAATAACAGTTTCTGATATTGAGTCCGATATACGAAGCGAAAAAGATACCGACAATTGCAATTGTTGCCTTCGATCTTGTTTTCTCCATGAGCAAACTGAATGCGTACGACAGAACGATAAAAAAACTTAAATATATCGGATGAAAATAATGAGGATGGCGCGCGCTACTCAGAAGAGAGAACGCAAAAAGATAGGTAAATATATTGACAAAATGAATAGCAAGAAAAAGATGGGTCTCTTTTTTTATGAGGAGATAGATTAGAAAAAGGCCGGTAAGAACAAGAATTGAAACGAATAAAGGAATAGGTTGAGTAGTTATATTGGTGAAAAATGTCCCTACCGTTTCGGTCAAGCGTGCAAAGAAAGAACTTTTTGAAAGGACTCCCTGTTCGGTAAATAGCTTGATGAGATTTCTGCTATTGAGAAAATCGTGTCTCAGATCAAAGATAATAAGCGGTATTGAGAAAAAAATAAATGAAGTAATGCTTACGAATATTTTTCCAAGAAATTCGAACTTTTTTTTGCCTTTGAAGAATTCAATCGCGGAAAAAATGAGTATGGGAAGAAAAAGCAGGGTTGAAAGATAATGAAGTTGGAACGAAAAAGAAAAAAAAGCTCCAAACAGAACTGCATACAATATTCCGTTTGATTTTTTAGCAGTTGATTTGACGGTTTTATAAAAAAAATAGAGAGTCAAAAAAGAAAAAAAAGGTAATAAATTTGGGTTCCATGAAAATCGTGAAGCTTGAATGTTGACGAAAGAAAACGAAATAAACAATAAAAATAAAAAAGCGGTTTTTGGGTTACACTCTTTTTTTACAATCAAATATGTAACAATAATTCCAATGATTGAAAATAGAGCGATTCCAAAAGCGAGTCCAATAGGATTGAAATTAAAAAGAAGGAGAAACGGGGCAATGAGGTAATAATAAAAAGGACCTAAGTAAACCTGTCCGACCGATGAGGATGCGCCAATTGCAGGCAAGTGACTTAGTGTGACAATCCGTTTGACGATAATCGCGTCCCTTCCCTGATCGGAAAGAAACGTAACAAATTCTCCAAGTCGGTAGAATCTCAATAACGCAGCACAAATAAAGATAAAAATAATATAAAAGTTCTTTTTTATGAATAGTTTAATTTGTTCCATTGAAATCATTGTATGAGATTTTGGTTGATTTATCAAACAATTTTATGCATTTTCAATCTGAAAAAAAGTCATCTGATTACCTTTTTCATATTCTGCCTTATATGAAATTACCGTATTCTCGTCTGAGAAAACATGTGGAAGTACTTCTTTCAATTCTGCAAGAAGGTTATCGAGGCGTACTATTTCTTCTGGAGCAAGCCATGAGAAATTCCCGTCTTCAATACTCGTTTTTAGATTGCCGCTTTCGTAATCGGCTACAATAAGACTGAAATAAAATTCCGTATCAAGATCTTTAAGGTAAGCATTTCCTACAACCTTTAGGCGTAAGTTTTTAATTTTTAGTCCTGTTTCCTCGAGTATTTCTCTCCGCGCGCATTCAAAAAGTCCTTCGTTAAATTCTCTATGACCTCCAGGAGCCATCCATACGTTGGGCATAATTTTCTTTTGGGGATTCCGGTGAAGCATTAAATATTTCCCGTCTTTTTTGACGAAACACTCCAAAGTGACCCTCTTTTTTCTTTGTATCATAGCTACATTATAGTAAATCCCGTTTTTCAAAGTCAGTAATAGTTTGTTATACTGATAAATATGATGAATTTTTTTAAAAAAAGATGGTATCTCATTCTATTTATCCTTTTTGTCATCGGATTCATTTTTACAAAAGTCAATTCAACCCAGACAAACGGAAAAAAACAAACGGCTTATAAGGTAAAACGGCAAAATATAAAAGAAACGCTGTCATTATCAGGAACAGTCGACGCAGAAGAACGTGCGACATTGAGATTCCAATCGTCGGGAAAACTTATATGGGTGGGGGTAAAACAAGGAGATTACGTAAAAAAATATCAGGGAATCGCTTCGCTTGACCAAAGACAGTTACAGAAAACACTGAAAAAATATCTTCTTGCGTATCAGAAAGACCGTTCGTCATTCGAGCAGACAAAAGATGACAAGAGAACGGATTTAGTTGACATGTCGGTAGATCTGAGACACAAGGCACAGCGTTTGGTGGATTCAGCACAGGCCGATTTAGAGAGTGCCGTACTTGATGTTGAGTTACAGTCTCTTGCAATGGAATATTCATATTTGTATACCCCCATAGAAGGATTAGTAGTCCGTCTTGATTCTCCCTATGCTGGAGTAAATATTACGCCTGCTCAGGCTGAATTCGAAGTCATTAACCCAAAAACGATTTATTTTTCTGCTACAGCCGATCAAAACGACGTTGTCAAATTAAAACAAGGGGAGGAAAGCGAGATCGTGCTCGACGCATACCCCGATACGACACTGAAAGGAAAAATATATATGATTTCATTTGTCCCAAAAACTGGTGAAACAGGAACGGTATATCAAGTAAAACTTGCGCTTAACGGAGAAAATACTGATTATAGGTATCGTTTTGGAATGACGGGTGACGCAAATTTTACCATGAGGGAACTGACAAACGTTCTTGTTGTTCCGTCAAAGTATATAAAGACGGAGAAAAAGCCAGATGGAACGCTTGAAAAAAAATACGTGATGAAAAAAGTAAATAATATTCAAGTAAAGACATCTATTGAAACAGGGGAGGAGCTGGAAGATAAGACTATTATTACCTCTGGATTACAAGAAGGCGATACGGTCTATGATTAACCTTTCTCATATTTGGAAAGAGTACCAACTTGATCAGGAACTTGTTTTTACCGCTTTAAAAGATATTAACTTGACCATTAAGGATGGAGAGCTCTGTTCGATTATAGGTCCCTCCGGTAGCGGCAAGTCAACTTTGATGCATCTTATTGGGCTTCTTGATAAGCCATCACGGGGAACAATTTTCATTGATGACAAGGACATATCTCGATTAAATGACGATACTATTTCAACGTTACGAAGTGAGTTTGTAGGATTTGTTTTTCAGCAATTTAACCTCATGAATAAGCTTACCGTACTTGAAAATATTTTACTCCCCACAATCTACGCGAGAAAAAAGCTCGAATACGATATTGATGATTACGCGCAAAGTCTCATAGAGCAATTTGGTTTAAGCGGAAAAGAGCATTCATATCCAAACAAAATCTCTGGAGGCCAGCAACAGCGAGTGGCGATTGCACGGGCTCTTATGATGAAACCGCGCTTGATTCTTGCTGATGAGCCGACGGGAAATCTCGATTCAAAAACAGGACAAGAGATTCTTTCGCTTCTGTCAGAATTGAATAAAAAAGAAAACATGAGTGTTGTTATCGTAACCCATGATCCAAATGTCGCCAGTAAAACGAAGCGGCGTATTACTATTGTTGATGGCAAAATACAATGAAAAATTATTTTATTTTTATTCTTAAGTCGGCTTTCTTTGATTTTTCGCGGAATAAAGGAAGAACTTTTTTGACCTCTTTGGGAATTCTTATCGGCGTTTTATCGGTTGTTCTTCTTATTGCGTTTGGTTTAGGCTTGAAAAAATACATTAATGACCAGTTTGAAAGTCTGGGAAGTAATTTATTAAGAGTCCTGCCAGGAAAAATATTGCAAAACGGAAGCTTTCGCGGTGGTTCTTCAGGCGCTTTAAATAATATCAGATTTGAAGAAAAAGATATTGTGTCGTTGGAACGCCTTAAAAGCGTAGAACTTGTTGTTCCCGTTTTTACCAGATCGGTTACGGTATCGGTTGGAAAGGGAACTGAAGCAGGGGATTTGTATGCGGCAAACGAGGGTGTTTTTATTGCGCTCAATGCAAAAGCCCAATATGGAACAACATTCACCAAGTCGGACGTTGAGAAACGAAGCAAAATCGTTGTCCTTGGACCAAAAATTGCGGAAAAACTCTTTGGTACCGAAGATCAGGCGCTCGATAAGAATGTTAAAGTAGAAGGCCAGACATTCAAGGTAACTGGCGTATTGGAATCGAAAGGAGGCGGAGGATTCGGTGGGCCGGATCTAGACTCATTTGTATATATGCCATTTCGGACAGCATATGTTTTTAATACAGATAAAAAAATATTTGCAATCATTGTAAAGGCAAAAACAGATATTTCGCTTGATCAGGCGAAAGAAGAGATAAAAACCGCGTTGTTAAAACGATATAAAGAAGACGATTTTTCCGTCATTGACCAGGCAGAATTATTAGGAGCAATTAGCTCTATTTTTGCCATAATGAATACTATTTTGGTTGCTATAGCAGCAATATCGTTAATTGTTGGAGGAATCGGCATTATGAATATTATGTTTGTGACGGTTACCGAACGTATTAAGGAGATAGGAATCAGAAGGGCTCTTGGCGCCAGAAAAAACGATATTTTATATCAGTTCTTGATAGAATCGGTTATTTTATCTCTGCTTGGAGGATTATTGGGAGTCCTGCTCGCATTTATTATTGTTTCTTTTATTCAAAAATTATTTCCTGCGTATATCGATGTCAATTCGGTTGCTTTGGCTCTCGGGGTTTCCTCGCTTATCGGAATTATTTTCGGCGTGTTTCCGGCAAAAAAAGCCGCTGATCTTTCACCGATCGATGCAATACGGTATGAATAAAGACTTATTATTTTATCAATTTTAATACTTCCCGCATAAATGCTGGTAAATCCGCCGGCCAACGGGATGTGACTAGATTTCCGTCAACGACAACATCTTTATCTTCCCAGATGCCACCCGCCCTTTTTACCTCTTCGGGAACGCCGTCGTGCCAATATGAAGTAAGGTGTTTTCCCTTAATAACACCGGCATCAGCAAGAGTCCAAGGTCCATGACAAACCGATGCAACCGGTTTATTTTTTGCAAAAAAGGATTTCACTATTTCATGGGCTTTTTTGATTTTACGGACTGTAGCAGGAGCTCCTTCAGGCGATCCGCCGGGGATAATCAATAAGTCGTAACTGCTGGGTTCTACTTTTTCGATCGTAGTATCCGGCATAAGTGAACCATAGCCGAATTCACCATGAATCTCTTCTTTTTTTGGTGCAGCGACGTCAACGAGCCATCCCTCTTCAAGTAGACGAAACATAGGGTAGAGGACTTCCATGTCTTCAAATTGGTCTGCGGTGAGAATAACAGCTCTCCGTTTTTTTCCACTTTTCATACATTTCACCTCAAATCTATTACAAGTAATATATAAGTTAATTCATTATAACAAGTTGACAAGAATAAATTGAAAATATACCATAATGCCTATGGTACAGAAAAAAAAGGTAGGCAAGCATGTTTCCTCCATAAGCAAACTCTACCGTTCCGAAGAAAATAAAATCATTGCATCAAACAGCACTTCCTTTAGAAAGTGGATGCAGGATCATATGAGGTGGATGCTATTGAATAAACAGCAATTCAGGTTCCCAAAAAATAATCTTCGAAATAAAATCTTTAATGATGAAGGCAATTCTTTATAAAATGCAGGACTTTTTTCTTAAATTTTTCCTCGCTGAATTTTTCCGCGGTGATTCTTGCCTGTTTTTTGATTTCAATTTTTTCTTTTTCTCTCAGTGACTCAAACTTTTTCAGTTTTTGTATAAGAAATTCAGGAGAAAGCTTTTCGTAAAGATACCCATTTATTCCATCTGTTACTATTTCTGGAATGCCTCCGCTTTTATATGCGATAACGGGTAAGCCGTATGCCATTGCTTCAACAAGAACAATTCCAAATTCTTCATCAACCGATGCGAAAAGGAAGGCCTTGGCATTCCGGTACACCTGCGTTAATTCCCGGTCAGGGAGATTGCCTAAAAATTCGACGGTTTCGCCCGCGATGGATTTCAAATATGCTTCATCACGGCCGGTTCCGACAATTTTCAAACGAAACCCCTGTTTATTTGCGGCCTTAATGAGGATATCAACGTGTTTCGCCCGTGCGAGTCTGGAAACAGTTACATAGTAACTATTTTTTCCGGAGTTTGGAGTTTGGAATGCAAAATGTAATGGTATCGATACCGGCGGATAGATGACCGTTGCATCCCTTCTGTAGAATTTTTGTATTCTTTTTCTTGTTTCTTCAGAATTTGCGATAAAATAATCAGCTCTTTGTGAAGAATTAAAATCCCAAATCCTCAAAAAATGATTCACAATAGATCCGTAGATTTTGATCAATACGTATTTTTGCCACTCGATTGCGGTTTCATATCCATAGAGATAGCGGGGTGGGTGATGAATGTAACCAATATGCATTGTTGGTTTTTTTGTCTTAATTCCTTTACACATCCAGCTTCCAGAGGAAGAAATAACCAAGTCGTATAATGAGAAATCAAAGCTTTCCCAGATCCAAGGAGTAAGAAACCGGAATGGGGAGTAGAAACGATTCAGTATAGGAATTTTTCCAAACCATGAAGTCTTGATATTCCATGACGCAACAAGATTCTTGTGTGAGCCAAGAGAATAAACATCGTATGTTGAGGTGTATACATCTGCCTTAGGAAACATCTTTTTTAAGGTTACGAGTACCCGTTCTGCACCTCCAAATTCTCTTAGTTGGTCGTGCACGATTGCTACTTTCATACAGTATAGTATAGTATATACTTATATAACATGAATCTTCTGAACGCCATTATCCTTGGGATTGTAGAGGGAATAACAGAGTTTTTACCAGTTTCATCAACGGCACATTTAATTATCTCGAGCAAATTCCTCCATATTCCCCAAACTGATTTTCAAAAATTCTTTGAGGTATTTATCCAATCGGGAGCAATTTGTGCAATTGTCATTCTCTATTTTAAATACGTATTAAAGCGTAAAAAAACGGTTAAAAACATTTTTTTCTCTTTCGTACCGACCGCACTTATAGGACTTGTTCTCTATAAAATAATAAAGAAGATTTTTTTTGAATCATATTTTCTCATCATTTTTTCGATGATTTTTTTTGGAATTATTTTTTTGATTGTTGAGTATCTTATCACCACAAAAAGACTTGTACTGAAAAAAAAACTCGAAAAAACTTCATGGAAGGAAGCAGTGTTTATAGGCATCAATCAGGCCATCGCCGTAGTCCCTGGCGTTTCCCGCTCGGGAATCGTCATGGTTACCATGATGGGATTAGGGTACATGCGTGAAGAATCAGCTGTCTATTCATTCTTGCTTGCGGTACCTACTATTTTTGCAGCATCAGTTCTAGATGTATATAAAATGAAATCAATATTATTTACTTCATCACAGGGAAATCTTGTCTATTTGGTTATTGGGTTTTCCGTTTCTTTTATTACTGCATATTTATCTGTCAAATGGCTCATTTCGTTTTTACAAAAAAAATCTTTAGTTTTGTTTGGCTGGTATAGAATTATTTTTGGGATACTGTTACTTATTTTGGGAAAATAGAGAAGGAGGTGAAATAACGTGTTATTTTTCTCCAAAAAAAAGATTGATTGGAAAAAAGTATTTATCGCATCGCTTATCGTCGTGGTGATTGAAATGGTTGTCCGTCAAATTGAAGTGATGCTTACTATAAAGTATTACATGATGCCCGAATATTTTGGATTATGGAGTAAGCTTATGATGCCAAAGGCCGGACCGCCTCCGCAAGAATTTTTTGTACTTTCGGTACTCTTTTCTTTTCTTGGGGGGTTGATTCTTGCATGTGTTTATGAATGCATTAAAAATAGTCTGGATAAAAAATTTTTGGCAAGAGTTTTAGGATTTACAAAACTTATGGTTCTTTTAACTCTTGCATTTGGGTATTTTCCAATGCTTCTCATGATAAATATTCCACAAGCATTGATGATTGCATGGTTTGTAAGCGGATCCATTATTTTGTTATTGGACGCAGTCGTTTTTGTCAAAGTATTGAAGTAAAAAACTCATACAAAAAAAGTATTTGTAATTAGAAATATGAGATAATTGACGTATGGAAGAAAAAGGAAACAATGTTTATAAAACTCTGTTTTATGCAGTTATATTAGTTCTAATTTTGGCAGGTGCAGGAATAGGTGGATTTTTCTTTGGCCAATCGCCGATGGGTCTCAAATTTTTTGGGAAAACCGCCAATACTTCTTTACTAACTGAACAGGTCAATCTTCCAACCCAGACTCCCTCTCCAACAATACTCGTTTCCGAAGATGCAAACATGGTAGCAATCGGAACGAATACAGTAAGTTTTGGAAGAAAGGGAAACATCACTATTCTGCGTTACAGGGGAAAAATGTATGACGATACTGATCAGTTTTTAATGGAAGCGAAATTAGTATCGAATGAATCCAGTTATCAATGGTATGGATTGGTAAATACTCCTGATGGAGTCGCGACAGACGAATTTATGAAGGATGAGGTTTTTGGTTTTAAACAATTTACAGACAATAAAAGATTTTTGTTTATCATGCGCTGGGGATTGAAAACTCAAGATAATTCGATATCGTATTATGTCTATTATTACAATCCATTTGAGCCGGAGAAAAAATTGATATTACTCCAAAAATTTAACGGTCAATTCGGATCTCCTAAAGAAACCAATATTCCTAAAATAGACCAAATCAGTCTGGATAACAAATTTGTTTCATTCAACATGTTTCCGTGTTGGAACTGTGGAGGAGGCAAGTCGGATACGCTTTTGATGAATCTGGAAACATTGAGTATAAAAAGCATAGGAAAAGTTTCTTATTTTGTCTGGAAAGAAAAAGGGAATTATGAATATAAAGAATATAAAGTTATTCCCTGCGTAGGTGAAAGTATGGGCGAATGTTCAGAAAAACCGGAAAATCTTCCTTTGAAAACCGGTTCGTTTGAATAATCTTCGGATAATCTTCTTGTTATAATAGTATTAATGTCTCCGTAGTTCAACGGATAGAATGAGGGCTTCCGGAGCCTTTGATGAGAGTTCAATTCTCTCCGGGGACAGGGCCTATGGTTCAACGGTAGAATGTGGCATTCGCATTGCCAAGATCCGAGTTCAATTCTCGGTAGGTCCACCGAGTCTGACTCGGTTTCACCAAATAGCACCGTCTCTCCGAGGAAGACGAGGTAGTCGAGTTTGACTCGACATCATTAAATATATATTTACTTCATGAACAAAACGTCTGACGTTTTGTCAGAACAATGTAAAACTGTGTTAGAGAATAAATACTGCGTTTATACTCTTTTAAGTTTAAAAGATAGTAGATTATCAGAGCATTTCTATGGATTAGTTACTTCGACTAAATTAAGAAGACCTTTTAAATTAATTCATTTTGAATTCTTCATTAATAAAGATGATGCAAAAGCTCGAGAAATATTTCTAAAAAGTGGTTTTGGTAGAAAACAGTTAAAGGAATCACTGAAAAGAACGCTAAAAAGCCATTAAATATTTGATATAATTTTGTTAAAATAAGGATCTGTAGTTAAACGGTTATAACGATACTCTTATAAAGTATAGTAGAAGGTTCGACTCCTTCCAGATCCACTTATTGCAGAGGTAGCCAAGGTGGTCACGGCGGAGGTCTGAAAAACCCCAGATGTCAGTTCGACTCTGACCCTCTGCACAAGGTCTGATACCCTCATTTTCAAATCTACGAATAGATTGATATAAAGGGCTAATTTCGGTGTTCGATAAGCCTGGATAGCTCCAGACCAATCCTGAAGGGAATATCGAACACAGAAGTACTCGGATTTGGCTCAAATTAGACATTTGGTAGGTTGTACCAAGATTATCAAACTTCTCCTTCATGAATTTAACAATTGCTTCAAGGTTATATTTTGCAAGTAACGCATCATCTTTTGTTACCTGAATACTGGTTATTTGTTCCTCAATTAATTTATTTTGCTCTTTAAATATTTCATCCGAATATACACCACTTAAGTTCTTTTGGATAAGTGCTTGACGCATTTCATAATATTTCTTCAGTTGAATATCTGCTTCTTCTCTTCGTTTTCTAAGTTGTGTACCTCGTTCAATAAACGTCCGTCTTAACAAAGCAATAAAAGCATCTAAACATTCTTTTGTTGGCGAGATTGTTGAGAGAAAACTTTTCGTAGCATCGTTAAGTTTATCAACAGGTATTGAGGGTGTACCACATCTTTTGTTACATAAATAATAGGCAAATTTTTCCCGTTTTCCTTTACTCCATGCGCCGGTTAATGGAGTATCACATTTGCATCTAACCAATCTTCTTAAAGGAAATTCTGCATTATCACGGCTTCGTCTTGCAAGTGGAACATGAATATTAGTATTTCTACCATCGAGAACTGCTTGTACCCGATAAAATAAAGTTTCCGATACCATCGGAATATGTTGTCCCCGAACTTCTTCAGGATTTGTTTTAGATATCAAAATTCCCATATAGAATTTATTGCGAAACATGCGATTTATTGCTTGTGGTGATAAAAGAAATTCTTTACCTTTGAAAGGTTGTCGCAAGTTCCACTCATTCATGATTTTCGCCATTTCAGATAGTGTTTTGGTTCCTGTTGACATCAGATCCCAAGCCTCTTTGATTTTATCCCATCTTTTTGAATCTTTAACTGCGTACCCATTTTCATTAATGTAGCCAAATGGCGGTGTTCCAAAACTTAACCCTGATAAAAACCTTGCTCTTAATCCATTTCTTGCTCGTTCACTTTTGACATCATTGTCCATCTGGGCAAAACTGGCAAGCATTGATTCAATAAATTTCTCCGTTGGACTATTGCCTGTTGGTTCTGACGCAGAAATTATCATAATTCCACACTCTGACAACTTTTTTCTGATGGTTAGATAATCTTGTAACTGTCGGGATATCCGGTCGATTCTGTAAACGACAAGTGCTTCAATAGTATTTTTGTTTTTTCGGCAATATTCCAACATCTCAATAAGAGCCGGTCTTCCGACAATGTTTTTAGCAGAGTGCCCCTCTTCCTTAAATATTTTCATAACTGACATTTTTCGTCTTTCTGCTTCTTGTTTACATATTTTTTCTTGCGTATCCAAGGAAAAATTATCAACTTGCTCCTCAGTTGATACTCGAAGGTAGATCACTGCTTGTTTGGTTTGTAAATTACTATTAGTTAATTCCATATTTATTTTTCGTTGAGGATTTCTTTAAGAGTTTTACCACTGAAGACGTCCCTTTCAAACTCATCAAACCAACTGTTAATTAAAAACTGAAATTCAGCAACAATACACTGAATTTGTTCATCGGTTAGACTTTCTGCAGTTTTTCCAAGTAGTTTTCTTGTTTGTATTATCTTATTCTCATCTTTGTTTTGGGGGAATATATTGAGCAGTAAATTATCAAGGGTTTTTTGTGGAGTTAACGGATGTATTGACTGTTGAGGTGTCTTAATTTCTTTTAATTTATTTAGTGAATAAGACGCTGATTCTTGTATAGGATAAAGCGGTAATTCTTGAATTAGCATATAGTTTTTAACTATCTATATATAGATAGTATATATCGAAATATAGATAGTTGTCAAGGGTATATTACTATCTACGCCTAGGCACAGATATTGTCCTTACCGGCTAGGACAATACTCATGCGTAATCTATACCAATATTTGAGCCTAAATGATTTATTGATATATCCGTTCTTTCCTATACTATGTATAGGTATAAAGAAGAGAAGTAAATGATGTATAATTACTACACTTTTACTTATTGCAATCTACTATCTATAAAAATTATATAACTATAAACGCATTACAACATACCTAAAAATAAATACCTATCATGAACTATAAACAATTACCTATTATAACCAAAAAACAAAAAGAAATAATCGATCTTGTTTTCAAATTCAGATTTATCAATAGACACCAAATACAAAAACTATTCAACCATAAAGATGCCAGACGAATAAATACCTGGTTAAAAGACTTAGTTAGTAAACAGTATTTAGGGAGAATCTATTCGACAAAGTTGCTGGAAAATACCAAGCCGGCCATATACTTTTTAGGCAATAACAGCATTATTTTCATAAGATCCAATAAAGGGGAAGAATACCAGGTAGAAAATGAACAATTGGATTTTAAGCATATGAAAAAGTTCTATGAAGACAAGAACGCTTCCCTTACTTTCATTAATCACTCAATTGCCATCTGTGAGTTTTATACCCAGCTTAAAGAAGTTGAAAGAAATAGTAAGAAAGACATATCGGAATATGACGTTCAGACCAAAACAGAGATGTGGATTTATAAACAACTGCGTCATGATCCCGATGAAGATTTTATAGAGATAAAACAATCGATTCCTGATCTCTATATTGAAAAAGTAAAAAATCCATACGATAAGACACTGCAAACTCAAACCTTCTTTCTGGAATTATTTGACTCTCATGTTCCCCGGTATGCAATAGTTTACAAAATCAAACAGTTTATTAAATTGATAGAGGAAGGATCATGGAAACAATATGCCGATATGGATGGGAAATGTCCAACGTTTCTTTTAATCTTTCCCAATTTTCGTAAGATCAATCTGGTCATTAACAAAATACGGGAACAACTTGAGCGAAGCTATGAATCCGAGAATATTACTTTTTTGACTACTACTCATCAGAAAGCTGTTATAGAGGGAATTACGAACAATATTTGGACAAAAATTGTTTTATCATTGACATCGTAAATGCGGTATTAGGCGACTTGTGAGCGTGAGTGACGTTGAACTTTGCTATAATCATTTGTAATGAAATTAACCATCATTCTTTCAACCAATAATGCAGAGAAAAACTGGAATGCTTTTAGGCTTAGTAATCTGGCTCTTAAAAATGGAGACAGTGTTAATGTCTTTCTTATAGGTGAAGGTGTGGAATATCTTAGATTCAGCAATAAAAAGTTTGATATACAAAAACAGGCCAATATGTTTCTTGAGTCAGGAAATGGAGAAATCCTTGCCTGTGAAACCTGTATGGTGTTACGTCATCAAAAAGGAAATAAAACCTGTCCTGTAAGTGGTATGAAAGAGCTATATAGTTTAATAAAAGAGAGCGATAAGATAGTTACTTTTTAAGATTAAAAATACATTCAATATGAAATTATTAATGTTTCATGTCAATGAATTTTGGTATAAAACGTTTAGTCAGACGCTTGATAGCGTAGATAAGATTGAAAAGGAAGAAAAAATAGAAAACAGTCTCGTCGTCTTTATTCAAGTTGAAAAAGAAGATGAAGAAAGAAAAGATAAAATAAGGAAAAAAGCATTTGAGAATATCAAATGGTTAGCAAAAAAAGTAAATGTAGAAGAAATTATGCTTCATTCTTTTGGGCATCTGTCAGAAAGTAAATCTTCTCCTGAATTCGCTCAAGAGATGATAGACAATATTAAACAATCTCTTGAAGAGAGAGGCCTTAAAACTCACACAACCCCCTTTGGTTACTTTTTAGAGTTTAAAATCCATGTATTAGGCGAAAGTCTGGCAAAAGTGTTTAAAAGTCTTTGATTAAACAATATCTAATGAAAATAACTGTTTTAGTTGACAACAACACAATTCCCGATGCACATTTTTATGGTGAACCTGGATTATGTTTATGGATTGAAGCTGATGGGAAAAACATACTTTTTGATACTGGTTACTCGAATGTTTATATAGAAAACGCTAAAAAACTTGGGATAGATTTATCAAAAACAGATTTTATTGTATTAAGTCATGGTCATAACGATCACACAGTTGGACTTAAATATTTTCCTTATCCTTCTAAGAAAATTACATTAATAACTCATCCTTATACTCTTTATAAAAAGTTTTATGGCAAAGAATATATTGGTTCGCCAGTTTTAAAAGACGAAGCAGATAAACTTTACACCTATATCCGTACAAATAAGCCATATTTTATTACTCCCAATGTTGTTTTTTTAGGAGAGATTAGAAGACAATTAGATTTTGAGAGAAGTTCAACAATAGGCTTAACTGAAATCGATGGAAAAAAACAACCTGATAAATTAGTAGATGATACGGGCATAGCAATAAAAACAAAAAAAGGGATATTTGTTATTACTGGTTGTTCTCATTCTGGGGTCTGTAATATTATTAACCAAGCTAAAGAAATATTTGAAACAAAAAAAATTTATTCTGTCATTGGAGGTTTCCATCTGATGAAAACAGATAACAATAGATTAAATAAAACCGCTGGTTTTTTAAAACAAGAAGTTAAAGACGTTTGTTATCCTTGTCATTGTACTGATTTTAATGCCAAACATGCGATTGCTAAACAAGCAAAAGTAGAGGAAGTTTTTGTTGGTAAAATCATTTCAATTTAAATATGGTACCTCAAATAACAGCTGATGATGTTAAAAAAAGTATCGATTCGAAGGAGAACGTTATTTTGTTAGACGTTCGGACACCTGTGGAATTTAGTAGAGGTAAAATCGGAGGAAGTGTCAATCTTCCTGTTGATGACGTTGCTGAAAAGATTATAGGAATTGTTCCTAACAAAAACCAAAAAATATACGTTTATTGTCTCAGTGGTTTAAGAAGTGATGTTGCGGTTGAAACCATGATTCAGCTTGACTACACAAACGTTTTTAGTATGACAAGCGGTCTTCTTATGTGGCGTTCTAAGAAATATTCTCTGGACTTATAAATGATTGTTACAGTCCTAAGAGTTGGTCGATAACTGGTTTATTAAATCCGATTACTACTTCGTCATCAATCCAAAGTTGTGGAACACCCATTTCTCCTGATTTCTGGACCATTTGAACTGCTTGAGCTTGGTTTATCGAAACATCTATGTCTTCAAACTCAATTTTTTTATCTTTTAAATATGCCTTAGCCATGTGACAATAAGGGCAGGTTGGGGTTGAAAAGACTTTTACTTTTTTCATATGCTTTTTTGATAATTTTTAATTAATAAACTTATAACTTTATTTTGTTTTTTTAAAGCTTCAATCCAACTTGCCAGATATGTTTTACCTTCTTTTGTTATGGTATAGCCGTATCGCTTTGGTCCTATCTTGCTTTTTGTAGGTTTGCGTTTAACATAGCCTTGTTTCTGCATCCGGGATAAACAGCGATAGAGATTGCCTGTGTTAACTTCACAAGCGCATCTCTCTTTTAATTGTTTTTGAATATCGTATCCGTAACTTGGTTTCCCCAATATAAGAAATAAAATACAAGGCTCGAAAAAATTTTCCAAAACTACTTGCGAACAGTATTTTCTCATAGGTTTTAATATCACTTGCTATATGTAAGTTTAATATAGTATAATGATTTTGTCAATTACAATTTTTATACATTTATATATGTGTCCTATGTTAAAAACAAATGAAGGGAAAACAGATCGCATCATTCGCGTTGTGTTAGGGGTTATATTATTAGGTTTTGCTTTTTTTAGTCTCTCAGATACGGCCCGGATAGTCGCCGGTCTTGCTGGAGCAATTGTTCTTGTTACTGGTGCAATTGGATTTTGTGGTCTCTATAAAATCCTGGGAATTTCAACGGCAGACAAAAATTGAACCAACCCGGAAAGTAAAGAATAATAAATAAGTATTTATTATTCTTTACAGCAATTTATTGCTTTTTGTATAACCTCTCCAAGTTTGGCAAAAATAGACGCTGACCCTTTTATTTCCGGTTTTTTGTCTTCGCTGACAAAAGCTACTTTGTTTGTTTCCGACTGTTTTACATCTTTTGTCTGTACTAACCTTAAGTTTAATCCCCAGAATAAACTATAGAGTTGGTATGATTTTTGAAAAAAATCTTCAGCATCTTTTTTATCTCCCTTTGTTAACGCTTTCGTGCCCACTTCCATAAAACGCATTGAGGCAGCCAGCAAGTGTTTACTAATACACCAAACCTCACCTTCGTAATCTTTAATGATTCGCTTTAAGGCGCTCTTTCTCATCTCCCTGATTTCATTTAAAAGATCAAGATATTTTGTATCTTTGGTTTTGTTATAAGTAAAGAAAAAATGCTCTTCCATGGAAATTAAATTCATAATGGCAATGGAGAGATCTTCGTCGGATGAAAGGTCAAGCTTTTCTCCTTTCTCCATCTTTTTCACTTTATTCATAAATTCGTTAATATCCGGCTCAAAGTGTTTAATAGTGTTCATGTTTTCACCTCCTTATTTAGTAATAAGATAAAAAATAAAACTAATAAACGATAAGAAAAGTACTGGTATGATCACCTTTTGGTAGTAAACATACACTCTACCGTTATTGGTCGTCCTAAGCCATTTATCCGTGCCAACTCCCAGTAAAAAGACCAGCGCTCCGATAACCGTTCCCAACGTTACTTTATCTATTCCCCATAACGTATTACCGTTAAGTCCGATCATTTTAACCCAATACAGAGGCAGGATGACAAAAAACGTCATTAAAAGCACTGAAAGAAATCCGGGATACGAAATTTTCCAACCTTTCTTTTTTATCCAATCGGCTAACCATAGTCCGCTGGAAACAATTAATCCTCCTACCCAAACACCTGTCACCGAATCGTCAATACCAATCCATCGGGATATACCTAAACCGACTCCGACTACAACGGTACACAACGGACAAACGGCATGAGCTTGTATAGGAAATGAAAATATTACCAAGAAGCTTAATAATGAAAATATTTTTTTCACTGGGGACTCCTTTCCGTAGACTCTATACCTGCTTTTTTGGAAAGATAGCTGATAACATCGGGAGTACCGATAAAACACTTACCTTCTGTGTAGAGAAATGGTACGCCAATGCTGTCTGTCGGCAAACCACAGCTTTGAGCAGCTTTTACCATTTCATTCGCATTCTGTTGATTGCCGTAGACTTCTTTTTTTATGACGGTTATTTTTTCTTCGACTTTATTTTCTTTCATCCAGGTTTCAACCTCCGCACAGTGAGGGCAAGTGCTGCCATAAAAAAATACAATACTGTCATTATTCTTTTTATTCGTATCATTGATTTGTGTGGAAAGCTGTTTTTTGGACAAATTGGTGGACTTGGTTCGGCTTCCGTATACGATTACCCCAAATAAAATTACAACTACGGCTATTGCTAAACTTGTTATCAATGTTTTATTTTTCATTATTATAAATAACCTAATCTCACATACTCTGATCGTGTTTCTGAATAAGCGGTTATCTGACAAAGGCTAAATTTTTGCTCTTATTATCTAAAGTTTGAGTGTTATTCCTCAAATTCTATGTTGACTAAACGGTCCTTCTTTGGAAAATAATTGAAATTAAAAATAAAATAACGCCTGTGGCAATCACCATCGGCCCGGTGGGAAGATGGACAAATCTGGCAAGAAAAATCCCGGCAACCGCCGAAATGACTCCAAAAACAATCGACATAATTTTATAAGAAAACAGGTTAGTGCTTAAATTTTTTGCTGAAGCTGCCGGAATAGCAATTAAAGCGGCGGTAATAAAACCGCCGACCAGGTAAACACCCAGTCCCAAAACAATCGCAATACTTAACAAATAAAGCAAATTATACAAACTGATATTGACTCCTTCGATCATTGCCAAATCTTCATAGATATTAATAAGCATCATTTTGGGGTAAATTTTTCGTACCCTATAAAAGACAACCAGACTTAATATGATTGTGATTAAGGTTTCCGGAACTGTTATTTTCGTAATATTGCCAATTAAAATCTCCTCAGCTTTATCGATAGGCAGGATTAGTAAGGCACTGCTTACCGCGATAGCAAAAACAACGGCAGCAACATTTTCCATTGGTAGCTTTGTTCTCTTCTGAATCAGCCAGATTAAAATGGTACCCAAAATGACAAAAGGAAATACCCCTAAAAACAGACTATAGCCATAGATAATCGCCAAAGCGGCTCCGGGTAAAGTTAAATGCGATAAAGGATCGGCGACTATAGACATCTTTTTGGAAAGCATCAGAGTTCCAAGATAGCCTGTAATAGCAGTTATAAAGATAGCGCTGACCAAAGTCAAAAATAATTGCGAAGATATAATATTCATCATAGATTATGCTTGTAAACCTTAATTTCTGTGCCGTAAATTTTTTCCAACATTATTTCGTCCAAAATATCTTTTGGCGGACCAAAACAGAGATGACCTTTACGGGTTAAACACAATACGTTGTCCGAATATTTATAAACAATACTTAAATCATGAGTCACCAGAAAAATTGTCAGTTTTTCTTCTTTCCAAATAGTATGTAAAAGAGAATAAATTGTTTCTCCGCCGCCGATATCAACGCCTGTGGTCGGCTCGTCAAAAAAAATCACCTCAGGGTGAGAAACTAAAACCCAAGCAATCAGCAACCGTTGGAACTGACCACCGGACAAAGTACCGATAACTTTATTTAAGATTTCTTCTCCCAACCCGACTAAATTTAAAAAATTAATAATTTCTTTGTTTCCGGGAGCGGTATTTTTCAAAGCAAAAAAATCCATTACTGTCAATGGATAATCTTTTACTTTAAGTTGAGTTAATCCTTGGGGTAAATAACCGAATTTTGGTTTTTTCTGCCAAATAATTTTACCTTGATACGGTAAAAAACCGAGAAGAGTGCGCAATAAAACGCTTTTACCTGATCCGTTAGGACCTAAGATGGTCAGAATTTCTCCCTGCCTCACTTGGAAGGATAAATTCTCAATAACTTTTTCTCCTTCTAAAGTAACGTTTAAATTTTTAACTTCTAAAAGATTGTTCATATTTATTCGAGCATACAAAGTTACAAAGTTTTTTTAGCACAACTGGCACAGATACCGTAAAACTCAAGAGTATGTCTTTCTATTTTAAAACCTTTCTTCTTATATACATCTTCTTCTAGTTCCTTGACTAGGCAATTGGTCACATTGTCAACTTTTCCACATTTCTTACAAATCAAATGATGATGGTGTTTTAATTCCGATGATTCATATGACACCTCATGTGGAGATGTATATACTTCCAAGACGTATTTATTATTAAGCAGAAACTGTAATTCCCGATAGATCGTTGCCTTATCTACAGATAAGCCTGCCTTAAGTACTATTTTTTCTACTTCATTAGCTGATAAAGGTTTTAGTATTTGTGAAAAAATTTTAATAATCTCTTTCCTGACCTTTGTTATCCTGTATCCTTTGTCTTGAAGGCTGGAAAGGGTTAAATCCATGTTCATAATTAATTAACGCAATGTATATGTATTTAATTGTAGCAAAATGAGTGTATATATCAATAGGTTATTGCAAATATATTGCATATACTAAGAAGCCCGTTCTATTTTAATCGCTTTGCCTTTAATAATTGCTTCTGCGACTTTTTTCTGGGCACTGTCCAAAATCCGTGCAAAAGTTGGTTGGGAAATATTCATTTTTTCTGCGGCTTTTGTTTGTTCCAAACAGTCTAATTCATATAGCTTCAAAGCTTCAAGTTCATCTGGTAATAGGACAATTTCCTCAAGATGCTGTAAAGGAATTCCTTGAGGTTTGAAATACAAGACATTTGGTTGAAAACGCAAACGGCGGCATAATTTTGGTCTCATATATTTTTTTGATAAAATAATAGGTAAAGTCCCTGCTTAGTCTAAATTGTTTTGTCCTTGACTAAGCAGGGACTCTTTTTTCTCTCACTTGTTAACTGAACTCAATTCTTTTTCTACATCTTCCATTTCTTCTTTAAGGGCTTTTTTATAGTCTTCCAGATCTTTTCTTTTTTCTTCATCAGTCTGCGGTTCATTCCATCCATAATAACGACCTAGTCCACGTCCATGATGACTGCCGCAGCAATGACCAAATTTCTGGCCCATTCCTTTTCCACATCTTCCCATACCGCGACCTGTCATTGGTCCTTGACCTTGTGGTCCTGTTTTATCTAGATTTGGCATATTTGTCTCACCCCCTTCTTAGTTATGAATACTTATTCATTATAAGAAAGGTGGTTACTTTTGTCAATATCTATTTATAGAATTCCATTAAATAAATATCCAGTAAAAATAATTCCAAGAGTCAGGATTGCAATATAGATTGCTAATAGTTTTGGTTTAAGGACTTTGCGTAGGATAATCATTTCGGGGAAGGAAAGAGCAGTGACCGACATCATAAATGCCAAAGCCGTACCAATTGGCAAGCCTTTTTCAATAAGCGATTTTACAATCGGGATTGTACCTGCAGCATTAGAATACAAAGGCACTCCAATAAGAACTGCAAGGGGAACCGCTAGAGGATTTCCTTTGCCAGCAATCCGGGCAAGGAAATTTTCCGGAGCGTAACCGTGAACCAGTGCACCTGCTGCAACACCAACCAAAACGTACGGAAACACTTTTTTTACTAGATCAAGCGTATATTTATAAGCTTCCTTCAATCGGTCGGAGAAGGTTTTTTTAACATCTACCGTTTGGTTGTTTACTTTTATCTTCCAGACATAGTCTTCAACCATGTGCTCCAGTTTTAATCGACCGAGAATAAATCCAACGATAACGGCAATAATAACACCGGAAGATATATAAAGGAGTGTAACTCCGAGTCCAAATAGTCCCAAAAGCATGACTGCCGCGACCTCATTAACCATGGGAGCTGATATAAGGTAGGAAAAGGTTACGCCAAGGGGTACGCCTGATTCAACCAGTCCAATAAACAATGGTACTGCCGAACAAGAACAAAATGGGGTAACAATGCCGATGAGGGCAGCCAAGATATTGCTTATTACTTCAAACCGGTTTGATAACCATTTCTTCGTCTTTTCCGGCGGCAGGTAGGAACGAATGGCTGAGACCGCAAAAATAATAACAGATAGTAAAAGAAATATCTTGATACTGTCATAAATAAAGAAATTGACAGCTCCTCCTAAAATACTTTCCTTTACCAAGTGAAGGAGAGAATAAGACAACCAATCAGCTAATAGTTGTACCGGGTAGAAAATATCCATAGTTACTTCTGGATTTTTTTCAAGAGAGTTTTAACTTTTTCTATATCAGGCAAATATCCTACCATCATAGGTTTTCCATCAACTGCCAATACCGGAGATTGCATTACTCCCATCTCGACAATTTTGGAAATGTCAGTAATATATTCCACATTTTCTTTCATCCCCAAATCAGAAACTGCTTTTTGAGTTATCTCATATAACTTTTTACACGTTGGACAACCACTTCCCAATACTTGGATTTTCATATCCTAAATAATAAATTGATAATATGTTCTCCTTTTTTTGTAAGTGAATAATAGACTCGAAGACCTTTTTTTTCATCTTTTACGATTCCTGATTCTTTAAGGTCTTTAAGGTGATGAGATATGAGACTTTGGGACATTTTCACATGTTGCATGAGTTCACAAACACAATGTTCGCCTTTTCGTAATATACAGAGTAGTTTTAATCTGCTTTCTTCAGAAACAATCTGAAGGATTGAAGATAACGAGGCGACCTGTTTTGATTCACTACTTGATGACGCGCAACAACTATATGAACTCATATTCATATAGTTTAACAACTTTTCATTTATTGTCAACACCAAGAAATGGAACACGCCTTTTTTATAGTGTTCCAAATGTTCCATTTAGCCTGGAGAATGGAACATTTTAAGTTGAGATTACAGGACTAAAAGGGTCTAGCTCGACACGCTCAGAGAGTTCGGATTCGAACGTTATCAGCATGATCTGGATCCAGATAGGCATTCTTAATAGTTATATTAAAAAACTTGTTTCTTTTTTAAAACAATTTTTGCATATTTTCGCATCCACTCAAGCATTCTTTTTGCATATTCTTCGTTGGCATTTTTAGGATCTGTTTTCTGCAATGATTTCAATACTTTAACAACTGCCTTTGTTTTATCTTTTTCATCAAGAACTTGCTTAAACATGGAACGACTCATTAACTTGTGCAAATAGTCCCATTTACCTTGCGATAAACCTTTTTTGATTTCTTCCCATGTTACTCCGGGAGGAAGAGATTGATTTTTTGATTTCATAACATTATTATAGCGAAATACTTTAAAATGTAAAAAATCATAATTATCTGACTTTATAAATGTTTGTTATAATATCGATATATGAATAGTGAAGAAGTAAAAAAGAAAATTGGCTATAAATTAAAGCACGCGAGAGAAAAAGCCAAATTTACTCAAGAAGCATTGGCTAAGAAAGCTGGTTTAAGCACCAATTATTATGCCTGTGTGGAGCGGGGAGAAGAAAGTATTTCCAATATTCGGCTAGCAAAACTCGAGGAAGTTTTGGGCGTAAAGATATTTAATATTTAATTCAGTTCACTTTTTCGTATAATAGGCTTGAGAAAATTGACTTGTCGATGGTCCAAATATATCGTTTTCACTTTCTGATTGATCTTGGTACGCAAGCATAATCTTGTAAATCCAAGGTAGAAAGTGTTCGATTAAAAAAAGACCCTCGGCACTTTTTTGCGGGCGTAGTTTACCGGTAAAATGTCTCCTTGCCAAGGAGAAGACAGAGGGTTCAATTCCCTTCGCCCGCTCCAAAATAATATGAATCTCAAACACGAAATTGACCATTATCTTAAAACCCAGAGTTTGATGTCAGTCGCTACCTATGGAGACATTCCTTGGATTGCAAATGTCTATTATGTTCATGATGCAGATCTAAATCTTTATTTTTTAAGCAAGAATTGGAGAGAGCACTGCAAAGCAATAGAAATAAATAATAACGTAGCGGTTGCCATAGCTGACTCGAGTCAACCAATATACAGACCTCAAAAAGGACTCCAGATAAGCGGAACAGCACAATCAGTGAATTTAGTCTCTAGCCTACAGTGGATGTTCAAAATGTGGAATAAATTAATAGCAGGCAGCAAAGGTGAAAAATTAACAGACCCCAAAAAATTTGTAGATGCAGGACTTTCAAAAGTCTACAAAATCACACCGAAAAGAATTAAATTCTTCAACACGGAACTTTGGCCGAAAGACCAATTCAAGATCCTGGAATTTTAAATAAAAAATGAACGATTCCAAAGAATATCCTCATTCAGGATATGCAATACTGCCATTTATAGACAGACCATTATCATTTTCCGGGTCGTTTTTATCAGCAATTTCCAACGCATATAGAAACAATCAAAGGTTAGATATGTGGTCACATGAAAAACATATACAGTCATTATCTGAACGGAATCTGACCTCATTTGGCAGGGTTTTTCGGGCTGCGGTACAAGGTGGGGTAGTCATTGATTTGGGATGCGGGATTGATGACAGGACCGCCTGGGCAATTCCACTAATCAGTGGATGTTTCGGAGCAAAAAAATATATTGGAGTGGACCGGCACAGACAAGAAAAATCAGAAAAAAGGGAAGGATTGGAGATAGAATATAAAGACATGGAAATTCTCCATTACTTGGAACAAATGAGCGTCAATGGCAAAATAGTTGTTGTGATGTCCGGTCTGGAATTCAGCGATGGGGTTTCAGCTGATGATAGAGTGCAGATAACACAACAGTTTTATAATACTCTTAAGGAAAGATTACCTCGTGGATCTTATATTGCGGTAGGACCTTCGGGTACTTCTCCGGAATTATTGGATGCGCCAAAAAGAGTATTTAATCATGTGGCAAGCGCAAAAGAAGGACATACGCTGTTTTCAACGAATTGAATGACCATCTGTTTATGTCATTAGGAGTAAAATCCTTTCAAACGCTTCTTTATCAGAAGGGTAGGTAAGGGTTTTTTTTATTTCTTCTTCAGGAACAAATTTTGCATCGCTCATTTCCCAGTCATGATTTTTTGGATCACCGGATACATATTCCATCAGAAAATAATAGACGGTTTTATTGACTAATATATTTTTACCTGCCGTTCCACCATGGGGTGAATCCTTCCATTGGTATTTGTAGACGATTTTTATAGGGTTTTTATGTATGATTTTTGCTTTGACTCCTCCTTCTTCCTCAACTTCCCTTAACGCAGCTTCTTCCATCCGTTCATCTTTGGTATTATCTCCGATAAGTCCTTTGGGGAAAACCCATCCCTTATGCTGTGAGTGTTGGCAGATTAACCACAGTATTTTTCCATCGACTTTTTTATATACGATTCCTCCCGCAGACAGTTCATTTTTTGTTTCCATATGTACTTTATGTATTATAGTCTTTATAATCCAGTTCCGACAGCCTCGGAAATATGTTTGTACCCGTCTTTATGGAGAAGTTCAACCAGTTCAAAATTGATCCGTGAGATCAATGTGGGACCGTTATAAATCATGCCGGTAACAAGCTGTACAAGCGAAGCGCCTAATTTGATTTTCCTATATGCATCTTGCGCGTTAAAAATTCCTCCGCACCCGATAATAACAAAACGCCCTTTATAATTTTTATATGCGAGTTGTATCAATTCATTTGACCGTTGTTCGCAGGGCTTACCGCTGAAATTGCCCGTCTTAAATTTTTTTACCTCTTCGGGATCTAAGGAAGGATCTTTCTTGTTTTTTTGCAGGTTGCCGAAAATCACTCCGGTAATATACTTAAATTTCGCGATAGTTTTTAACATTGCCAAAGTATCCTCATTGCTTTTCTCAATAGGCATTTTCACAAAAACCGGTTTCCTGATATTGAGTTTTCCAACAGCTTCCAACAATTCTTCGAGGTTTTTTGGAGGATAGAAACTGATATTTCCGTATAAGTTTGGGCAGCTGACATTTATTTCGTAATACGCATTTTTTATGCCCGATTCCTCAAAAAGCGTGAATGTATTTACGACATCCTGCACGCTTTGTTTTTGCGTTGTTTTCGTTTTGATATTTGTTCTCCCGATACTTATACCAACCGGAATTTCAAATTCCAATCCCTGCAGTTTCTCGACAATTTTTCGAGCACCAAGATTTTTAAACCCTTTATTTACCATCAAGGATAGGGATTTCGGTAACCGACCCAACATCGGTTTAGGGTTTCCTTCATAAGGAAAATAAGTGATTGTTCCAACGGTTTGGAATCCAAACCCGACCGCTGGTAGTATCTGTGTAAGATTGGCATTGTAGTCGAATCCGGCGGCAAGGCCGACGGGATTTTTAAAAGAAATACCGGCAATTGTCTGTTCAATTCGGTGATTTTTTATCGGAAGCAGGAATTTAATGATGATCTTTGGAAAGGGAAATCTACCCAAAAACGATCCATATCCTACCATTATGTTATGGATCATTTCCGGGTCCATCAGGAAGAAAATTCTTTTTATGAAATATTGGTAAAAGAAAGCCCCGGAATAAATAAATATGATTTTCCGCTCGTATTCCAAAAAATAATACGATAAAAAAAACAACACATAACTGGTAAAGTGGGATAGCGTGCAATAGATACAGACACTTTTTATCACAAAAAGCTGGATATACATTAAGTACGTAGCAACGATTACTCCAACCGCCGTTTGAAAAAATACCCAGAACCACCAACGTTTTTTATTTGTGATGGCGGCAAGCCCGATAGCCATGGTAAGAATGAGAAAATGTATAAAACCAAGAAGTGCAACAGGGATACCAAAGATAACGGAGTATGAACTTCTAAGGACTAAACCGCAGTCTGAAAAAGACGGGAGAAAGGTATTGACTCTGCATGGAGGAATTACGTTTAAGTAATGTTCGTAAGTAAGGTAGCTTGCGTCAATGAGTCCAAGTACAGCGAGCAACAATAGAATAAAAACTATTTTTCGTTTCATATTAGGCTTCACCCATGTATGTTGTTCCAAATCCTGCTTCTGCAAGTTGATCAAGAATTTTCTCTGCCCGTTTAAAATCAGTGCCAAGCTGTTTTTGCATCTCGCTTGCTGAAATTTCTGTGTCCACTTTATTGATGATCGCTACAGCTTTATCAAAAAAAGGATCGCGTTCTTCTTTTTTTGGTTCGTTTACCAGTTTTGCAACAGTTGGTGGTGATGTGACTTCTACTGCGTCAAGTCGGGATTCTATAGTGTCCAATTTTTTCAATATTTTCTGCAATGTGTCTTCCATATTTTCTTATTTTACCATTTGTGAATACATTTGTGGTGAGGTAAAATAGTGACTGATATAGGCGCGTTGGCGAAGAGGAAACGCAGGTGTCTGCAAAACACCTATTGCGCCGGTTCGATTCCGGCACGCGCCTCATTCTTTTTTTGGAGAGGTGGCAGAGCGGTTGAATGCACAGGTCTTGAAAACCTGCATGGCGGCAACGTCATCGTGGGTTCGAATCCCACCCTCTCCGCCAGTTTATGGTAGAATAAGAGCTTATGTATCATAGCCCTACGTATGGAAAAGTAGATCTTCAACGATTAAAAGAAATTATTTCTTCATACATGTCCCATGACAAGAAAGCAAAATACGAAATAATTGTCGGCACCGATTCACAAAAAATTAAAAAAAATGAATATGATTTTGTTTCAGCTCTCGTTGTCCATCGTGTCGGATTTGGAGGAATTTATTTCTGGAAACGGATTATCCAAGATAGGAAGATAAGTTTGAAAGAACGCATATATCAAGAAGCAACGATGTCTTTGGAGACGTCTGAAAACTTCGTTCATTTTTTCAAGACAAACGGCATCTCAAAATATAATATCCAGATTCATGTCGATATTGGACACAATGGAGAGACGCGAGACCTTATTAATGAGGTTGTTGGAATGATTAGGGGAAGCGGATACGAAGTAAAGATAAAACCGGATTCGTACGGAGCTTCAAAAGTGGCAGATAAATATACTTAACTTACGTATTCCTTTACATTCGACTCATTAATGTAAAAATTATTTCCTTCTCCTTTTACAATCTTATATGCGACTTTCCGTACAACGCCTTCTATGGTCCTTTCAAGAGTACGGATTCCCGCGTCAAACCCGAGAGGGCGGGTAAGTTTTAACCAGACTGCATCATCGATCGTAAGATTTTCCTTGGTAAGTCCAGAATCCTTGAGATAGCGGGGTAATACATAATTTTTGGCAATCTGGATTTTTTCCTCATCCGTATACGAAGGCATCTGGATTACTTCAAGTCTATCCATCACTGCAGTAGAAATATTATTCGTATTGTTGGCCGTTGCAACAAAAAGTACTTGAGATAGATCAATAGGGTAGTCAATGAAATAATCAGTGAAATTTGCATTTTGTTCTGGGTCAAGAAGTTCGATTAAAACTCCCATGATTGCGGCCCGTGATTCAGGAGTAATTCGGTCAAGTTCATCCAAAAGAATAACCGGATTTTTTGAACCTGCCCGTCGTAAAGCTCTGACGATCATTCCTGGCTCTGCTTCAGGAGATGTCTTTGACTGGCCACGAAGATCAAGGGCAGAGGAGAGTCCGCCAAATGGAATTCGGACAAATTTTTTCCCCAATGCCTCTGCTATGGAAATTGCGAAGGTTGTTTTTCCTGTTCCAGCCAAACCCACGAAGAAAAGAATAGGTGCACGGAATGAATCCAGCTGTAATTTCTGTTTCTGGATAATAAGAACGGACAGGTATTCAAGCACTCGCGCCTTTATTTTCTCCAATCCAAAATGATTTTTATCAAGGATTTCTTTTGCTTTTTTAATATCCAAAACATCTTCTGTTTTTTTATTCCAAGGAATATTGGTAATCCAATCGATAAATTTGGCGGTGATGTCGAGTTGTGACAGATTTCCTCCATATTTTAGCGCCAAACTGATTCGTTCGATCTGTTGAAGTGCTTTATCGTGGAGATTAGCAGGTAAATCTGCGCTCTGCAAAGCAGTTCTTAATTTTTCTATTTCTGACAAGCTATTTTGGTTATCCATTTCGTTAGCAGACTAATAATCCACTTGACAAATTACGATTTTTTTTATATAAATATTGCACGTTATCCTTCGACTTCGCTCAGGATTACCCTGAGTTTATCGAACGGGTTAATTTCATTTTATAAGTTTCAATTTTAAAAGTCTATGGCAAAAACGTCACAGATTAAACCTCTTTTCGATTACGTATTAGTTAAACCGCTTTCCGCAGAGACAAAAACCCCCTCAGGGATCGTTCTACCGGACTCAGTCAAAGAAAAACCGCAGGTCGGTGAAGTGATGGCTGTCGGTCCTGGAGCAGCAAATGATGAAGGAAAAATGATGCCGATGATTGTTAAGGTCGGACAAAAAGTCCTCTACAAAAAATGGGGTGGGAATGAAGTCAAAGTAGGAACGGAAGAATGGCTTCTTATTGAGCAAAAAGATGTTATGGCAGTAGTAGAAAATTAAAAATTAATAATTTTATAAACATATATGGCAAAACAAGTTGTTTACGGAGCAGAAGCTCGAAAAAAACTTCTTGACGGTATTGATAAATTAGCAAAAGCAGTCGCAACGACATTGGGTCCAAAAGGACGCAATGTTGCCCTTGATAAAAAATGGGGAGCGCCAAATGTTATTCATGATGGTGTCACCGTTGCAAAAGAAATCGAACTGGAAGAACCGTTTGAAAATATGGGTGCGCAATTAGTCAAAGAAGCAGCATCAAAAACGGCCGATGTCGCAGGTGATGGAACAACAACGGCAACAGTATTAGCAAGCGCTATTGTGGCAGAAGGAGTAAAAATGATTACTGCCGGTGCTAACCCGATGGTTATGAGACGGGGACTTATGAAAGCAGGAGAATATGTTGTTGAAGAACTTAAGAAAATGTCAAAAACTATTACCTTGAAAGATGCAGCAAATGTCGCAACGATTTCAGCTGGAGATGCTGAACTTGGTAATCTCATTGCAGAGGCCTTGAAAAGAGTTGGCGGTAAAGATGGAGTTGTTACCGTTGAAGAAGGAAAAGGGCTTGATACGACATTCGATCATAAAGAAGGAATGCAGTTTGACCGCGGATTTGCTTCACCATATTTCGCAACCGATACCGACAAAATGGTCGCAGAAGTGGAGGACGCATACCTTTTGATTACCGATAAAAAAATATCGGCTGTCGCAGACCTTCTTCCATTCTTGGAAAAATTTGTAAAAGTTTCCAAGAACTTAGTTATCATTGCCGATGAGGTTGACGGAGAGGCATTAGCAACGTTGGTAGTGAATAAATTAAGAGGAACATTCAATGCATTGGTTGTTAAGGCACCAGGTTTCGGTGATAGACGAAAAGAAATGCTTGAAGATATCGCGATTCTTACCGGTGGAACGGTTATTTCCGAAGACCTCGGTAAGAAACTGGACAATATTGAAGTAGAGGATTGTGGAAGAGCTGAAAAGATAAAATCAGATAAGGAGAATACCTCAATCATTGGTGGAAAAGGAACAAAGGCAAAAATAGAAGCAAGAGTAACACAGATCAAAAGAGAAATTGGAGAGACAACGTCCGAATTTGACCGAGAGAAATTACAAGAGAGACTGGCAAAGCTTTCTGGAGGTGTTGCCGTTATCAATGTTGGAGCCGCAACAGAAGTTGAACTAAAAGATAAAAAAGAAAGAGTAAACGATGCTGTTGCTGCGACAAAAGCAGCGCTTGAGGAGGGAATTGTTCCAGGTGGGGCAATTGCTTTGTTAAGTGTGAGTCAAGATATAAAATATGAAGGTGATTATCTATATTCTGATGAAAGAGCAGGTTTCTTCATGATTAAAAAAGCATTGGAAGCACCATTTTTGCAGTTAATGGCAAACTCTGGTGTAGAGCCTGGTGAAATGTTGGCTAAAGCCCGAAAAGCATCAAAAACAGGTATGGGATTTGATGTTCTGGAGCTTGAATCAAGTAAAGAACCTGTAACTGTAGATATGGTAAAAGCAGGAATAATTGATCCATTGAAAGTTGTTCGTACAGCAGTAGAAAATGCTGTATCAGTTGCAGCAATGATTTTGACCACAGAAGCATTGGTTGCCGATAAACCGGAACCAAAACCGCCTCCACCTCCAGCTCCCGATATGAGTGGTATGGGTGGAATGGGATATTAAGTCAACAAGCGTTAAGAGTTTAACGTTTAAAAAAGCCCCGCCGGAAGAAGGCGGGGTTTTGTTTTTATCGAAATATAGATGAGTATTGATATAATAATCTCGTTTATATGGAACCAAAACCGAGAAGAAAAAGACAAGAGAGATGGGGATGGAAGAATATTCTTCCTGTCATTGTGCCTTTTGCCATTGCGACGCTTTCCGCACTTGCCACTGCATGCGGAGCAGTTGAACCCGGGCGAAATGGTGTCCAGACCCCGACGGTACTTCCTACTCCCATAGTGAGGCAAATACAGACTCCGACGATTTTTTTGCCAACAATTGCTCCGTCTCCAACACATCAAGTCTTTCCGACCCCTACCATGACGGAACGGCCGACAACAACACCAAAACCTTCACCAACAGTAAAAGACCTCGACACAAAACCAAAAGTAACGTGTAAGTATTATTCAGGAAGTTCATCATATGACAGACTTGGAAAATATTTATTTGATAAATATGAGGGCGAAAAAAAACTTGATGAAAGTAAAGGATATTCTGTAATTACAATGAAGGAATCAAATGGGAATATGGTTATTTTTATTTCGAAGGGCGGAGCGATGATAAATTTTATTACTAATGTTATAGCAAATGAAGAAGCATTAAAATTATTACCTTGTAATCCAGAACAAGTAGTTCAAGTAGATATTTTAATAGGTGGTAATAATGAAACAGATGTAAGCATTCCTGTGTCAGATATTAGTAGGGAAATAGTTGATGTATCGAAAAAACTTCCAGTAATATATCAAAATGCTGAAGTAACAGTACATCTTCCGTATATCACACAAGAGGATACTAAAGAAGTCTGGAATAGAAGAAACACAGTAGATGATCAAGTAATAACTCAATTACAAGGGGTTAAAAAAGTGACAGTAATTCCCTTAAGTCGTTATGTTGTATCAGGTAACACGGTAATTGGAGATTTTGCAGATACTTTACATATGGATCCACAATTCCTTCTTAAGCTTTTAGGCGGTTATCAAAGTATATTTTCTTTTTCAAAGAATTAACTCTTTCTCATAAAATAAGTTAATATTTAAGGCATCAACGCAAGCATTGGCTGGATAAATAAATCGAAGAGCATTTCTATAAATTCTCCAACAAGTCCACCTGTATCTTCAACCACTTCTTTCATAAGAAAGATATGATTGTTAATACCTATATTATACTATATTAATTTCCAGGAGTCTATAATTGTACGTTTTTTCAATGCCGCATTACCGGTAACTAAGGTTACCGAATCGATGAGATAGGTTGGAACAGTAATCACATTGGAGAGCTCGTTTACTTTTTTTCTAAATTCATCCGTGATCGGAGCATTAAATCTTGCAAGGGTTACATTGCAAAAGAAGTAACGTGAATTTGTGTACTGTTTATCGTCCGGTACACCAGCCTCTTTCAGTCTTTTATCCAAATCCAGCACAATGGTATCCAGTTCAGGATCGGTCGTTCCGATAAGCGCCAGGTTTGATGGAAAGAGCAATAGGCGATAGAAATATGCTTTGTAACGGTTATGCCGTGGAATGATCTCTCTAAACACTTTTCGCGCCTTTTGGATATCCGTTTCGGTGAAATGAGGCGGATCGTTTATGACGCGAACGCTTTTAACGGTAATGTGTAATGACTCTTTTTCATAATAATAATGATCTGGAGAAATTTGCTTTAACGGTTCAATGAATGCTCTGGTGATTTCATCCAGTAGTGTTTGTTTCGGAAAGTGTATTCCTGTTAAACAGATGCGGGTATCGTTATCGTAATTCTTAATCGGTTCAACGGTACTGAAACCTAAAAAATTACCTTTTATTTGATTCTCAATACTATCGATAACTTCAATTTGTTTTTTCTGATTGAGGGTTTGGTCGAATAACGGCATGGAAAAAGTATATCAGAAAAGGATATTCTTGACTTTTTAAATAGTGATCATTATACTATCGGACATGACTTCCGTTGTAGAAAGAGTTAGATTTAAACAAAAAGAAGAATATAAGGCCGGAGACGTCATTCTTACAGAGGAACAGATACAAGAACGGGTTAAAGAACTCGCTGAAGAAATTGCTCACGATTATGAAGGACAAGAACTGTTATTTGTATCAGTGTTAAATGGTGCAACATATTTTATGGCAGATTTAAAAAGAGAACTGGAAAGGAAAGTAAAAGA
>Ga0334722_10000354_pt1 | contig 69269 bp, 53 predicted proteins | sample C3_bottom_MG_FD_207210 | JGI IMG/M metagenome (GOLD analysis project Ga0334722, IMG submission 207210) | Sediment microbial communities from Yellowstone Lake, YNP, Wyoming, USA - C3_bottom | ecosystem: Environmental > Aquatic > Freshwater > Lake > Sediment | place: USA: Wyoming | collected... | reverse complement strand
CGGTATTTCAGCGTAGGTAGTCTCTTCTTCGTCTTCCTCGGCCCTTTCCGCGGCGCCCCCCTCGCGGGCAGCGACGGCGGAGCCGGCCGCGCCGGCCGAGCCGGCCGAGCCCCTCTCACTGAGGCTCGACCAGTAGGCGCCGCGCCCGGGCTTCCGGGGTTCGGGGTAGTGCTCGGCGTTCCAGAAAAAGAGGCCGCAGGCCGGGGCCGTGGGTCCGGCGAGGGCGCGCTTTCCCGTCCCGAGGGCCTCGCGGAGGCTGTCCATTCCCCCGCCCCCGTTCTCCCACTGGAGCAGGGAGCCCACGATGGAGCGCACCATCCGGAGCAGGAAGGCGTTGGCGGCGACCTCGTAGACGAGGAGGCCTCCCTCCCAGCGGAATGAGGATTCGAGGATGTGGCGTCGCTTCGAGGGGCTGGGATCCCGGGCCGAGCAGAGGGCGGTGAAATCGGTCTCGCCGAGGAGGGCCGAGGCCATCTCGTTGAGGAGCCCGATGTCGGGTCTCCGGCGGATCCCGAAGGCGCGGCGCAGGGTGAAGGGATCGGCGACGGGCCCGGGCGCGATGAAATAGCGATAGCGCCTGAGCCTCGCGTCGAAGCGCGAGTGGAAGTCGAAGTCGGCGTCGGCCGCCGAGAGGACGCGGACGCTCCGGGGCAGGGCCTTGTTGAGGGCGGGCACGAAGCGACCGGCCTCGATGGAAGCGATGTCCGTCCAGAAATTCGCCACCTGGCCCATGGCGTGCACGCCCGAGTCGGTGCGGCCCGCCGCGAAGAGGGGGACGCGGCGGCCGTGCATCTTCGCGAGGACGGCTTCCACAGCGCCCTGCACCGAGGGCGCGTTGTCCTGGAGCTGCCAGCCCCCGAAGTCGGTGCCGTCGTAGGCGAGCACGAGGCGGATATTCCTTTTCAATTATGCCTATTCCTCTTCGTCGTCCTCGGGCCCCTTGATCTCCGACTTGAGACGGTCGTAGAGATCGCGGGCCTTGTCGAGGAGGGGGCCGGGCTTGTTCTTGCTGCGCTTCCCGAGGCCGAAGAGCTTGGCGATGGCGCGCTTCGAGCCCGCGAGGGCCAGGGCGCGCTTCTCCGGGTCCGCGCGGGGGCCGTACTTGTACTCCAGGGCCCCCGAGAGGTAGATGACCCCCTCGAAGCCGTAGCTCTTGTCGCTGTCGGGTCCGAACCACTTCACGACGGCGAGGGGTTCCTTGCCGCTCTGGTCGAGCTCGATGGTGCGCCGGTAGAGGAAGCGCGCCTTGTGGTAGAAGAGCTCGGCGACATGATCGAAATGCTCGCCCGGCCGCTTCTCGTTGAGGAGGGAGAAGAGCCAGGCGGCCCTAAGCGCGGAAAGGGCCATCTTGAAGGTCGGTGCGGATTCCTTGGGGTGGTGCTCGTAGCAGAGCATCGCGAGGTAGTAGCTGGCGGCTCCCTCGGCGAGCCCCCGCGGCGAATTGAAGTCGAGGTGGTCGAGGAGCCTCTGGGCCGCCTCGATGCGCGAGGCGATGCCGTCGGAGAGGGCCTGGCGATGCCTGGGACCGATGGCCGAGAAGTCGGGCTTCCAGGCCGTGTACCAGCAGGAGGGGCAGACGGTGAGATCGTAGACCAGGGGCTGGACCTCGCCCCACTGGTTCATCGGGATGTAGGTGCGGTGCAGCTCGTCTGTGAGGTCCCCAGCGTTCACCCGCCCGGAGAAGAGCTCCTCGCGGTGGAAGCCCGCGTCGCAGACGGGGCAGCGGATCTGCTCCTTCCCCGCGAAGGTGACCTTCCTCTCCTTCTCGTCCTTGTCCGGTTTCACGATGGTGCGCGCCATTTCCCTAGTCCTCGATGATCGCCATGGCGATCGCGTTGTCGCTCTCGTGGGTGAGCGAGAGGTGGACCGTGCGCCCCCCGAGGGCCTGGAGCCGCGCCAGGGCCGTCGCGTAGAGCCGGATCTCGGGCCTCCCGTTGTGGTTGTTGATCACCTGGATGTCCCTCAGGCTGATGCCGTTCAGGCCCGTGCCGAGGGCCTTCCCGAAGGCCTCCTTGGCGGCGAAGCGGGCGGCGAGGGAGAGGGCCGCCCCGTTGCCCTTGTCGCGGATCTTGGCGATCTCCTCGGGATGGAAGAAGCGGTCGACGAGGCCCTCGACCGAGAGCCAGTGCCGGATCCGCCTGACGTGGACGACGTCGATGCCGATGCCGAGGATCATCTCGTGCCTCCGGGTGATGGTATGACGCGGATGGCGACGCTCTCGGGCGTCACCGAGTCTATGGCGAAGCCCTCGGGCAGGCGGGCGACCAGGGGGAGGTTGTAGATCCCAGCCCGCTTGATGCCCGAGAGGTCGAGGGTCACCGCGTTCGCGGGCAGGATGAAGTCGCGGAGCTGCTCCCGGCTCGACTGGACGCGGAGGGAGCAGAGGGGCGGCGCCTCGGCCAGGGCGAATCCCTCCGCGAGGCCGGCGATCTCCACCGCGACCCCGTCGAAGCGGCGGTACTCGATGGCCTCCTGCACCGTGGCGCGGAAGCGCGACAGCTGCTTGCCCGCGACCGTGATGAGGGGATCCTTGGGGAAGATCCGCACCTCGGCCTCGAAGTCGGAGGTCCTGCCCGTGAGCTCGATGAAGTCGGTCGAGAGGTCGATGGTGCGCGAGATGGCGCCCGCCGGCCCCGAGATCTCCGCCTGGGCGGGCTCGAGGTCGAAGGTGGAGAGCTCGTAGCCGGGCGAGAGATAGCCCCGGAAGGAGGGCGTGATGGGCACGATCTTGGTGGCCTTGCGCTCGAGGTTCACCGTCACCTCGGCGGGATCGATGCTGATTTCGAGGGGGTCGACGCCGAGGGCGCTGCCCCTCCGTTCCACCGTGAGAGGCGCGTGGGCTATGCCCTCGGCCTTCGCCCCCGAGAGGTCCACCGAGACCCTGAGGTCCTCCTCGAGGATGGTGACGAGGGCCCCCGGCTCGCCCTTCAGCGTCAGCCTGGCGCTCCGGGGGAGCATCGTGGAGGGCACGTATTCCTCGCCCTGCACGACCGAGAGGGGCACCGAGACGAAGCGCTCCTCGAGGCGATTGAGGTGGTAGAAGAGGAAGACGAGAAAGGCGGCCGCGAGCGAGAGGGCCTTGGCGGGCCAGTCCGCGACGAGGCGGGCGCCCATGCTTCTCTTCCGGCTCATGCGGACTCACTCATCGGTCGCCTCGATGCCCTCGGCGGGCAGCTCGAGGAGTTCTCCGAGGCGGCGCCGGGCCTGCTCCGCGCCGAGTCCGTAGAAGAGCTTGGAGTCGTGGGCCAAGGAGATGGCACCCGTCTCCTCGCTGACGACGAGGACCACCGAGTCCGCGACCTCGGAGAGGCCGAGGGCCGCGCGGTGGCGGGTGCCGAAACTCTTGCGGATGTCCTGCTGCTCCGAGAGGGGAAGGAAGCAGCCGGCCGAAGAGGCCCGCCCCTCCTGGATGACGATGGCCCCGTCGTGGAGGGGCGTGTCGTGGGCGAAGATGCTCACGATCAGACTGGAGGAGACGAGGGCGTCGATGCGGGTCCCCGTCTCCGCGATGTTCCTGAGCCCGACGCTCCGCTCGAAGACGACAAGGGCGCCCCGGCGCGAGGAGGCCAGCATCTCGGCGGCGTTGATCACCGAGTCGATGATGTCGATGTTCTGGCCCGCCTTGCGCCTCCAGATCGAGCCCTGGCCGAGACGGAGGAAGATCTTCCGGAGCTCGGGCTGGAAGACGATGGCCAGGGCGATGACCAGTCCGGGGGCCAGGATGTTGAGCACCCAGGAGAGGGTGCTCAGCTGGAGGAAGAAGGCCGCAGCCCAGACGGCGACGAGGATGAGGGCGCCGCGGAGGAGCTGGACGGCCTGGGTGCTGACGAGAAGCTCCCAGGTCTTGTAAATGAGGAAGGCCAGGAGGAGGATGTCCAGGGCGGGACGGACCCAGTCCTGGAAGAGGGCGCCGAGGCCGCCGCCTCCCATCAGGATCCTCCCCTGCCAAGGACGGCGGAGAGGACGAGGAGGAGATCCCTGGTCTCGGCCACGTCGTGGACCCGGAAGAGGCGGGCGCCGCCGAGCCAGGCCGAGGCGGCGGCCCCGAGGCTGCCGGCGAGGCGGGCCTCGACCGGCTTGCCGGTCAGCGCGCCGACGAAGGACTTGCGCGAAAGGCCCACGAGGAGGGGCTGTCCGAGGGAGGCTAGCTCGCCGAGCCCGCGGAGGAGGGCCAGGTTGTCCTCGACGCGCTTTCCGAAGCCGATGCCCGGATCGAGGACGATCAGCTCGCGGGGCAGGCCGGCCGAGAGGGCGCGCTCGACGGCCTCCGCGAGGAAGGCACGCACCTCGCCGAGGCAGTCGACGTAGGAGGGCGCCTCCTGCATCGACTTCGGGTCGCCCTTCATGTGCATGAGGACCACGGGACAGCCTGAGGCGGCAGCGAGGCCGGCGGCCTCGGGCGCGTCGCGGAGGGCGGAGACGTCATTGAGGATGTCGGCACCCGCCGCGAGGGCCGCGCGGAAGACCCCGGCCTTCCGCGTGTCCACCGAGATCGCGATGTCGCTGACCTTCCTGAGAGCCTCGACGAGGGGGACGACCCGGCGAATCTCCTCGTCCTCGTCCACATAGGCCGAGCCCGGCCGCGTGGACTCGCCGCCGAGATCGATGGCCGCGGCTCCCGCCGCCTCCATCGCGAGGGCGGTCTCGACGGCCTCCTCGACCGCCCGGTGGCGGGACCCCGACCAGAAAGAATCGGGCGTCGCGTTGACGACGCCCATGACGGCGAAGGGCTCGAGAGGGAGCGAGCGTCCGCGCGGAAGAAGGATCGCGGTCATGACCGGGCCACGATAGCACGGAGGGGGGCCTTTTGCCAGTTATCGGGACGACCGGTTCGGGAGCGAGACAGCCCCTGCCGCCGCCGAAGCCGCGGCAGGGAAGCCCGCCGCGGCAGGACCGGATCTGCTCTCAGAACCTAAAGAGAAAGGAAATCACGATGTAGCAAAGGGCGGCAGCCAGAGCCGTGAAGGGAATGGTGAGGAACCAGGCCCAGACGATCTTGCGGGCCGTCACCCAGCGCACCCCGGCCGCGCGTTCCACGGTGCCCACGCCCATGATGGAGCCCGCGATCACGTGCGTCGTCGAGACCGGGATGCCGTAGTGGGCCGTGATGAGCATCACGGCCGAGGAGGCGGTCTCGGCGCAGAAGCCCTCCATCGCGTGGATCTTCGTTATTCGCGTGCCCATGGTCTTCACGATGCGCCAGCCGCCGAGCATGGTGCCCAAGGCCATCGCGGCGTAGCAGGAGAGGACGACCCACTCGTTGGCCCCGGTCAGGCTGAAGTCCGCGCTGACCCCGCCGGCGACGAGGGCGAGGGCGATGACGCCCATCGTCTTCTGCGCGTCGTTGGTGCCATGGGAGAAGGCGTAGACCGAAGCCGAGATGAGCTGGAGGATCTTGAAGACGCGGGCCGCCGGCTTGGGGCGAGCCTTTCGCGAGAGGGCCAGCACGATGTTGGTGAGGACGATGGCCGCGAGCCCGCCGAGGAGGGGGGCGATCACGATGAACTGGAGGATCCTCGTGAGCCCGGGGACGAGGACGACGCCCGAGCCCTGGGAGGCGACGGCCGCGCCGACGAGGCCGCCGATGAGGGCGTGGCTCGAGGAGGTGGGGAGCCCGAGGAGCCAGGTGATGATGTTCCAGAGCACGGCCCCGAGGAGGGCGGCGCCGAGGATGCCCAGGAGGACCTCGCCGGGGATGCCCTTGATGTTGATGACGCCCTTGCCGACCGTCGAAGCCACCGCCGTGCCGAAGGTGAAATAGCCCACGAAGTTCGCGAGGCCCGCGAGGATGACCGCCTGACCCGGGGTCAGGGTCTTGGTCACCACGATGGTGGAGATCGCGTTGGCGGAGTCGTGGAAGCCGTTGAAGAAGTCGAAGGCCAGGGCCACCACGATGACCGCGACCATGAAGGTGTAGTCCATCGGACTAGCCCTGCTTGATCATCACGCGCCGGATCAGCTTGGCGGTGCCGTCGATCCGGTTCACGATCTCCTCGAGCCCCTCGTAGACTTCCTTGGTCTTGATCATCTCGACGGCGTCGGCGCCGGTAGTGCGGCCCGAGGCTTCCTTGAACAGGTCCCCGATGGCGATGGAGAAGAGAACATCGGCCCGCCGCTCCGCCTCGCCGATGGCCTTCACCTGGGCGTTCGCCGAATCCTTCTTCTTCATCCTGCCGAAGGCCTCCACGAGCTCCTGGGCGCACTCGACGATGATGTCGGCGAAGTCGGCCCCGCGGGGGGGGAGCCGGACGACGCCGTAGGTCTCCACCTTGTTCACGAGAGCCTTGATCTCGTCGACCGAGTTGTCGACGTAGGCGGCGATCATGTGGATGTCTTCGCGGTCGAAGGGGGTGATGAAACTCTCCTCGAGGGCCAGCCCGATCTTCGCTTCGATCTTGTCGGCTGCACGCTCGAGCTCCTTCACCTCGGCCACCACGGTCTTCAGCGCCTCGCGCGCGAGATCGCCGTCGCTCGTGCCGCCCGCGAGTTCGCGGAGTTTCCTGGCCGCGCTGAGCACGATGGTCGCGTGCTCCACGAAGAGATCGTAGAACTTGGTTTCCCGCGGGAGGAGGAGGTCGAGGAGATTGAAACGCATGGGGGGCTCCTGAAGTGCCGCCTGGGTGGCGGGGCGGCGGATTGGACGGTCCGGGGGACCGGGGTCGCGGCAAAACTCGTCCTGATTATCGCACGTACCGAAGCGAGCGAAAAGTGGCGCCCCCCCTGCCGATCGTTAGTTTGAGGTTAGGATCCGATCCGCCCCTTGCCTCGGGATCCCTCCCTCCCCATCATGGCGGCATGGCCCTGCCCTCGCTTCTCAACCTCGACCTCCGCGAAAGCCTCGCCTATCGCCGTCTGGAGGGTCCGGCTCCGGGCTCCGAAGGCTTCCGGCCGGAGCTTCCCGGCCTGGAAGGAGAGGAAAGACTCTACCTCTTCGGAGAGACCCTGCTCGTCTGGGGGCCCGAGGGACCGCGCTGCTCCCCCACCCTGCCCCTGCCCCTCGTCTTGGGCACGAGAGGCGGGGCAGGGCACGAAGAAGCGGGAAACGACCCCCTCCTCCTCGAGGCCGGGGCCTGGCTCTTCATGCAGTGGAGACCGGGAAGCCCGACCGAGCTCGCCCAGGGCATCGAGTGGTTCGCGCGGGAGGCCTGGTGGGAAAGGCGCTCGGTCGAAGGCCCTCCCCACCTCAGGCTCGTGCGGGAGGACGGCCGGGTGGCCTACCAGCTCCTCTGGCGCCTGGCGGGCGGACCCGCCTGAGGCCGGTGTATCGAAGCTTGGGGACGGCGATGGCCTCCCGCTGGTGTATCGAACCTTGGGGACATCAGCGGCCCCCCCCTGGTGTATCGGATCTTAGGGATGCCGGCGGCCTCCCCCTAGTGTATCGAACCTTGGGGACGCCGCGCGGCCGCTATTCCAGGACGGCGTAGATGCGCCGAACACCGGCGGCCGAAGATTGTTCCTTCTGGATCCGGAACTTCCCGAGGAGGCCGGTGCGCTCGACATGGGGGCCGCCGCAGACTTCCTTGGAAAAATCGCCCATCGTGTAGACCTTGACAGTCGCCTCGTACTTTTCGCCGAAGAGGGCTGTCGCTCCCGAGAGCTTCGCCTCCTCGAGCCCCATCATCGTCATCGTGACGGGCAGGTCGCGGGTGATCTGGGCGTTGACCATGGCCTCGACCTTCGCCAGCTCTTCGGGGGTCATCGGGGCGCCGTGGGAGAAGTCGAAGCGGAGCCGCTCCGGGTTGATGTTGGAGCCCTTCTGATTGACGTGTTCGCCGAGGACGTTCTTGAGGGCGCGGTGGAGGAGGTGGGTGGCGGTGTGATACTTGGTGGACATCTCGGAGCTGTCGGCGAGACCGCCCTTGAACAGCTGGTCGGCGCCCGCGCGGGACAGCTCCTGGTGCTTCTTGAAGGCTTCCTCGTATTCCTCGCGGTTGACCTTCATGCCCTGTTCGGCGGCGAGCTCTTCGGTGAGTTCGATGGGGAAGCCGTAGGTGTCGTACAACTTGAAGGCGAGGCGTCCGGACATCACCTTGCTCGGGTTCTTGAGGAGGTTGGGGAGCATCTTATCGAACTCGTGCTCGCCCTTCTCGAGGGTCTCGAGGAACTTGTTCTCCTCGGCATCGATGCCTTCGAGGATCTTTTCGCGGTTCAACCCGAGCTCGGGATAGGGGCCCTTGAAATTCTCGATGACGGTGGCCGCCGGCCCTGCGAGGAAGGTGCCGGAGACTCCGAGCTTCCGCCCGTGGCGCACGGCGCGGCGGAGGAGGCGGCGGAGCACATAGCCGGCGCCCACGTTCGAAGGAAGGGGCCCCTTGGGGTCGCCGATGATGAAGGTCGCCGATCTGACGTGGTCGGTGACGATGCGCACCGAGCGGTCCTTCTCGGGCTCCGAACCGTAGGTGTAGCCGGCGGCGGAGCAGATCGCCGCGATGACCGGCGCGAAGATCTCGGTCTGGTAGACACTCGTCTTGCCCTGGAGGACGGTGACGGTGCGCTCGAGGCCCATGCCCGTGTCCACGTTCTGCGCGGGGAGCTTGACGAGGGTCTTCTCGTCGATGCGGTTGAACTCCATGAAGACGTTGTTCCAGATCTCCAACCAATTGGAGGGATCGCTGCCTTTGTTCGAACCGGCGGGCGGAAAGCCCTCCCCGACCCACCAGAAGATCTCAGTGTCCGCGCCGCAAGGCCCGGTCGGACCGACCTTCCACCAGTTGTCGTCGGCGCCGAGATAGGCGATTCGGTCATCGGGCATGCCGAGGCGCTTCCAGGCCGCCGCCGAGACCTCGTCACGCGGGGCGTTCTCGTCGCCGGCGAAGACGGTCACCGAGATGCGCCGGGGATCCAGGGCGAGCCACTTCGGGTCGGTGAGGAATTCCCACGAGAAGGCGATCGAATCGTCCTTGAAGTAGTCGCCGAGCGACCAGTTGCCGAGCATCTCGAAGCAGGTGAGGTGGGCCGCGTCGCCGACCTCGTCGATGTCGCCGGTGCGCACGCACTTCTGGTAGTCGACGAGGCGCTTGCCCGCGGGATGGGGCTCGCCGAGGAGGTAGGGCACGAGGGGATGCATACCGGCCGTGGTGAAGAGGACGGTCGGGTCGTTCTCGGGGATGAGGGACTTGCCGGAGATCTCGGCGTGGTTCTTCGTCTTGAAGAATTCGATGTACTTGGAGCGAAGCTCGTGGGAAGTGATCATGGCGGCGAGTGTAGAGCAGGCCGCGGACCGGGGTCAAGAACGCCGGAAACGCTACCGGCCGCGCGCTCCGGCCTTGCCGCCCTTCTTAGCGGGCCCTGTCGCCTCGGCCGCCGGGGCGGCGGCCCCCCCGGCCGGGGGCCCCCCTACGGGAGCGGCCCCCGCGGCCTTGGCCTGCGCGGCCTTGGCTTCGACGCCTTCCTCGTGGGCCATGTCGGGGAACTGCCCCTGGATGTGCTCGATGGTCTGCTGGATGTCGAAGAAGGCCTCGACGATCTCGGGATCGAACTTGGTGCCCGACATCTTCCTGAGTTCTTCGTAGACCGTCGCGGGATCCCAGCTTTCCTTGTAGACGCGCCGGGAACAGAGGGCGTCGAAAACGTCGGCCACGGCGACGATGCGCCCCGCGAGGGGGATTTCCTCGCCCTTGAGCCGCCTGGCCCTGCCGTCGGGGCCCGTCTCCAGCGCGGGGGCGTACCAGACCTCGCCCGTCCGCGCGACCCCCTCGACTTCGATCTGCCTCACTTCGAAGTAGGAATTGCGGTAGTCGACCTTGCCGGGGTAACCGGTGCCGTCCCAGTTCTCGTGGTGGGTGAGGGCGATGTCGGCCGCCATGCGGTCGTAGTCGGTGTCGTCGGAGAAGAGGCGCGCCCCGCAGAAGGTGTGCCCTTCCATGATGGATCGCTCCTCCTCCGTGAAACGGGCGGGCTTCTTCAGGATGAGGTCGTTGATGCCCACCTTGCCGACGTCGTGCAGCATGGCCGCGAGCTTCAAGGTGTCCTTGGTCCGCTCGCTCTCGGCATCGGGAATGCCCTTCTTGAATGCCCAGCGCTCGTAGATCTCGGCGGCGAAACTCGCGACTCGATTGACGTGGGCGCCGGTCTCGTGGCTGTCCTTGAGCTGGGCCACCCGGTTGGCCATGAGGATCGTGCCCCGGATGAACAGGGCCATCTGAAGCTGGTTCGTGGCGTTGGCGGCGAAGTGCGTGATGATGGGTTCGCCGGCCTTCGAGAAGGGCACGGTCCGCCCATCCTTGTCCTTGGCGTTGAGGAGCTGGATGACACCGAGGGTACCGCCTACCGCGGTCTTGAGGGGGACGGTGAGCATGGAGGTGGACTTGTAGCCGGATTTCTCGTCATAGCCCTTCCCGAAGGAGTAGGGGACTCCCGGGGGCAGGTTGTAGACATCGGTCAGGTTCAGGATCTCGCCCGTCTTCGCGACGTAGCCGGCGATGGATTTCTCGTTGATGGGCACCTGGAACCCGGAATAGATGAGCTTGTGTCCGGGGGGCAGGTCCTTTTCCTGGAGGGCGTTCTGGGCGTAGCGGAAGTGGAGGTGGTCGCCGTCCTTTTTGTAGATCGTGCCCGCCTCGGCGTTGAGCATCTTGCGGGCCTCGAGGAGGATGCGCTCAAGGAGAATATCGACGTCCTGGATCTTGTTGAGCTCGGAATCGATTTCCAGGATGCCGCTGATGTTCAAGTCGTCGAGAACCATTTCCCACCTGTCATCGGCTGTTCTTCCTGCCATGAATATATGCAGGGTCTTCTCTCAATACAATGTCGTACTCTTTCCGCCTCGACATTACCGGGTTAGGGGGGTATATTATTGAATGAGCGTTCATTCTTTTATATTTGTCTCTACGGTAGTGTATGGAAGCTTGGGGACGCAGGATTCGGAGGCCGAGAGGGGGAGGGCCCCAGCCCATCCCAAAGCTTCGATGCACCAAGGGGGGGGTCATGAGAGTGCTGGTTACGGGAGCTTTCGGGAATGTCGGACGTAGCGCCCTCGAGGCCCTGGCCGAGGAGGGAGACGAAGTGCGGGTCCTCGAGGCAGACACGGCCCGGAACCGAGCCCTCGCTCCCCGGCTCGCCCGCCAGCTCGGCCAGGGCCGGCACCCGGCCTTCGACTCCCTCGTGCTCGGCGACGTGCGGGATCCGCTCGTGGCCGCCCGGGCCCTGGAAGGGAGGGAAGCCGTGATCCACCTGGCGGCGCTGATCCCGCCGGCGGCCGACAGGAACCCCGACCTCGCGCGCTCGGTCAACGTGGAAGGCACGCGGAATCTCCTCGAGGCGGCGCGCGGGGCCGGGGGCGGGCCGCCACGCTTCGTCCTCGCCTTGAGCATCTCGATCTACGGCGATCGCGTCCGGGACTTCTGGATCAGGGTGGACGACGAGCTCAGGCCCAGTCCGGGGGACGCCTACGGGAAGACCAAGGTCGAGGCGGAGGCCCTGGTCCGGAACAGCGGCCTCCCCTTCTCCATCCTCAGGCTGACCTACATCGTCTGGCGGAAGAAGCTGGACCCCGATCCCCTCCTCTTCCATATGCCGCCGGCGACCCGGCTCGAGATCTGCCACACCGAGGACACGGGCCGGGCCTTCGCGGCGGCCGCGAGGTCCCGCGATGCCCTGGGGGAGACCTTCGACATCGGCGGGGGGGAGAGCTGCCGCACCGACTACCGGAGCTACCTCGACCGGATGTTCTCCCTCTTCGGTCTCGGGGGAAGCGGGGCCCTGCCGGACCGGGCCTTCGCCGCCGGGGGCTTCCACTGCGGCTGGTACGCCGACTCGGACCGCGCCGAGGCGGTCCTCGGTTTCCGTAGGCGGAGCCTCGACGACTACTACGCGGAGGTCGCCGAGGAGACGCGCTGGAAACGGGGTCTGGCCGCCCTGGTCCGTCCCTTCATCCTGTCCCGTCTGCTCGCGGCGAGCCCCTTCCTCGGGTCAGGCCCCGGGGCTCCCGGTATCGCCTAACCTTCCTTGACGCGATCGCGGCCCTCGAGCTTGGCGCGGTACATCGCGGCGTCGGCCTGCCGGATGACGGCGTCCACCGAGGCCTGGCCCGACACCTCCACGCAGCCGATGCTCAGGCCCAGGGGAGCCTTGCAGGCGGCGGCGGCCGAGAACCCCTCGGCATCCACCCTGCTCCGGATCCTTTCGGCCACGCCGAGGGCCTCGTCCAGGCCGGCCCCCTCGAGGAGGACGGCGAATTCGTCGCCTCCGAGGCGGAAGACCGCGTCGAAGTCGCGCTCGCCCTCGGCGATGAGTCGGGCCACGGCGACGAGGACCTCGTCGCCGACGCCGTGCCCGCACTGGTCGTTGATGTCCTTGAAGTGATCGAGGTCGAGGTAGAGGAAGGAGGAGGGATAGCCGCGGGCGGCGCGGCTCAGGGCCTGACCGAGGCGATCCTGGAGGGCGCGACGGTTGGAGAGGCCGGTCAGGGGATCGTGGAGGGCCTGGCGCACGAGGCTCTCCTCCCTCATCCTCGAACAGCTGACGTCCTTCCCGAAGACCGCGACGAAGGCCACCTTCCCGCCTCCGTCCCTCACCGGATAGATAACCTGGTCGAAGAACAGCTCGCCGTTCCTGTCCTCGAAGCGCTGGGCCCTGCCCGAGCGGAAGACCTCCTCCACGAGACGCCGCCTGAGGCCGCCGACGGAGGGCGGGAGGAAGTCCCAGATGATCCCTCCCTTGATCTCCGCGAGGGGGCGCCCGAGCCGCTGGGCCGTGGTCAGGTTGGCGAAGACCACCCTGCCCTCGGGATCGAGGAGGAGGGCCGTCTCGGTGATCGCGTCGAGGAAGGCCTCGAGCTGGTTGAGGCGCAGGGCCGAGAGGGCCTCGGCCTCGGCTTCGCGCCGGCTCGATCCCTCCTGGAGGAAGGACAGCCCCGAGAGGAGGACGACGAGCACCACCGGATTCGAGAACCAGGCGAAGCCGGCCGGTCCGAGGGCCCCTTCGGCGTAGAGGACGACCACCAGGACGAGGAGGGGGAGGCCGAGGATGAGGGGCACGAGGCGACGGAGGCCTCCGGCGAAGAGAAAGACCGCGAACATGTCGACGGTGAGGGCGTTGAGGGCCAGGGTTCGGTGCCCCTCGATCCCGGGATAGAGACTGAGGACGACGTAGATGAGGTAGCAGTTCATGGCGAGGAGGCCTAGGAGGGCGGCCCCGTGCACGAGGTAGACGATCCGGTCCTCGCGGGCTCGGTTCCAGAGGGTGAGGCCGGAGACGATGAAGAGGGCGAGGCTGGCGATGCGAGCGGGGAGGAATTCGGGGATGCCCTCGACGGCGCGATCCTGCCAGGCGAAGAAGGCGAGGAGGGGGATGGCGAGGGAGGCGGCGGCGATGCCGAGGAGGCGGGTCTCTCCCGCTCCGGTCCCCGAGAGGGGATACTGGAGGAGGCGCGGAAGGGTTCCCCCGCCGGAGCGGAATCCAGGACCTTCGTTCATGCCTCCAAGTCTCGCGGTCCGGGTCCTTCCTTACAAGCTCCTTTCCGGCGCCGCAGGGAGGCCCGGGGCGGGAGACGGAAGGGGTTCAGGCCCCGAGGGAGATTCCGAAGGAGTTCTCGATGGTGCTCCGGATGAAGGCGAGGACCTCGGCCTCGCTGATGGCGAGCCCGGCCGAGCGCGAGAGCCGCACGGTGTAGAGGCTGCCGAGGAAGTAGGTGGCGATGGCCGCGCGGACCTGGGAGGGAGGGAAGGAGAAGGCATGGCCGGCCTCCCGCGCGAGGGGCTCGATGACGCCGACGACCACGCCGGCGAGTTCCTCGAGTTTGCGGTCGAGGCCGACCTCCGCTCCGGCGACCCCTCCCCTGCCCACCTCCGCGAGGAGGATGGTGATGAGGTCGACATCCTTGAAGAGGGCGGGGAGGATGGTCTCCACGAGGGCGCCGATCCGGCGGCGGGGGTCGTCGATTCCGGACAGGGTCTCCTTCATCCCCTTGAGGAAGCCGCTCCAGCCCTCCTCGATGACCGCCGCGAGGACGGCTTCCTTGTTCTCGAAATAGGTGTATATGGACCCGACGGGAAGATCGGTCTCCTTCGCCATGTCCGCCACGCTCGTGCCGTGGAAACCCCGCTCGGCGAAAAGGCGCATCGCCGCGGCGAGGATGGCGATCCGCTTGCCCTCGTCCTTCTCTCTGGCCATCAGTCAGGTCCTTTCGTGACGATTTCCTCGAAACGGCCCTTCTCTTTGTTCTTCCGGACACGGTCCCAGGCGAAGACCCTCCCGCTCATGGCGATCCACACGCCTTCGGGAAGGATCTGGACCGCGGCGAAGGCGGCTCCGAAGTTGAAAAGGGCGTCGGAACCCTGCACCTGGAAGGGGACCATGGCCCCGGTGAGGACGACGGTCTTGCCAAGCCCGGCCTTCCCGATGAGGGCCGCGGTCTCGGCCATGGTGTCGGTGCCGTGGGTGATGATGATGAGGTCCTCGGCGGCCTTGGTGCAGGCCTCGAGGATGGCGGCCCGGTTGACTTCCTGCATGTGGAGGCTGTCGATGAGCTGGTTGGTCTCGATCTCGACCGGCACCTCGGAGCGGACGAGACGCAGGATCTCGGGCAGGTTCGTCTCGCGGAAGGTGAGCTCACCCCGGAGTTCGTCATAGTGCTTGTCGAAGGTTCCGCCGGTCACGATGACGCGGATGGGTTTCGGTGCCATGGCTGGCAGTATGCCGACGGGAGCCCCGGGGTTTCAAGGAGTCGGGCCTGCCCCCGGAGGGCTGCAACCCGCTTTGCAGGGGACTTCGGGCCGGGAGGGACTCCTTTCCGGCAGGAATTCGGCGGTCCTGAACGCCATTGACAGGGGCGGAGGGGGGGCGGACGATGGGCCTCCGATGCGCGATTCGCCCCTCCTCGCAGCCCGGGTCGACCGGTCACTCCTCCGGTCGGCCGTCGTCCTCGGGACGGCGCAGGGCCTCGCGGGGGCGGGAGCCGCCTACTTCCTCGCCGGAGCGGTCGCGGCCCTCGTTCAGGGGAGGGCCGGCTCCGCGGCCTCCCCGATCCTCGGCGCAGTCTTCCTGGCCTTGGTCCGTTTCGGGCTGCAGGCTGGCCAGGCCGCAGCCGGACAGGCCCTGGCCCGGCGCGGGGCGGGGGCGCTCAGGGCCGACTTCACCGGCCTCCTCCGCGGCGGGGGAGCCGGGAACCTCGAGCTCTGGGGCCGGGGCATCGACTCCACCGAGGCCTGGTTCGCCTCCTATCTGCCCCAGACCCGCCTCGCCTTCATCATCCCCGCGCTGGTCTTCTCGGTCGCCCTCGTCGCCGATCCCCTCTCCGCCCTCGTCCTCCTTATCTCCCTGCCCCTCCTCCCCCTCTTCCTCTGGATGATCGGCATCGACGCGCGGGAGGAGACCAGGCTGCGCTGGAAGGAGCTCACGCGCCAGGGAGGGCTCTACCTCGAGACCCTCCGCGGCCTGCCCACCCTCAAGCAGCTCGGCCTCTCGGGAGCCTGGGCCGAGGTCCTCGGCGCCGGGGCGCGGCTCCTCCGCGAGAGCACGCTCGGGGTGCTCAGGTTGGCCTTCCTCTCGGCCCTGGTCCTCGAGCTCGTCGGCACCCTCGGCACGGCCCTGGTCGCCGTCGAGGCCGGGCTCCGGCTCATCGGGGGCGGCCTCGACTTCCGCCACGCCTTCTTCGTCATCCTCCTGGCCCCGGAGTTCTACGGTCCCCTCCGCCTCCTCGGCCTCTACCGCCACGCCGCCCTCGACGCCGATCGCGTCGCCGCCGAGCTTGCGGGCGAATCCGCCCCCGTGAGAGACGGCGCTGCCCGGGCGCGGGAAGGGGAGACTGCGGCGGTGGAGGGGAAGGTCGACCTCCGGGCCCGCGGGCTCGGCTTCACCTGGCCCGGAGCCTCGCGGCCGGCCCTCGAGGGCATCGACCTCGAGATCGCCCGGGGGGAGTTCCTCGCCATCGGGGGCGCCTCGGGCTCGGGCAAGAGTTGTCTCCTCGCCCTCCTCGCGGGGCTGCGGGAGGCCAGCGCGGGACGTCTCGAGCGGAGGCCGGGCCTCGGACTCGCCTGGATCCCCCAGTTCCCGCGGATCTACAACCGCAGCCTCCGCTCCAACCTCCTCCTCCTCCCCGAGCCTTCGAAGGACCGCGACGAGGAGCTCATCCAAGCCCTCGGGCGGGTCGGCCTCATCCCCCTCCTCCGCTCCCTGCCGGAGGGCCTCGACACCCTGGCCGGCGAAGGTCCGGGACGGCTCTCCGGCGGGGAGGCGCGCCGCCTGGCCCTCGCGCGGGCCCTCCTGTCCGGAGCGGGGCTCATCCTCCTCGACGAACCCGAGGCCCACCTCGATGCCGGATCGAGGCGGGGTCTCGAGACCCTCCTGGCCTCCCTCGCCGGGACGACGAGGGTCCTCGTCACCCACGCGGAGCCGACCCTGGCCGCCGCGGACCGGGTCCTCTTCCTCGAGGGCGGCCGCGTCCGCGGGCTCGGCCCCCACGCGGAGCTCCTGGCCGCCTCGCCGGCCTGGCGGTCCCTCGTCGCAGGAGGCCGCCCCTGAGGCGCCTCCTCGGCCTCGCGAGCCGAGCCTGGCGGGAGATGGCCCTCGCCTCCCTCCTCACCTTCCTCACCATCGCCGCGGCCATCGGCCTCTCCTACTGCTCAGGCTATATCCTCACTCGGGCGGCCCTCGTGCCCGACCTCGCCGGCATCGAGGTGGCCATCGTGGGAGTGCGGGTCTTCGGGCTCTCGCGGGCCCTCCTCCGCTGGATCGAGCGGGTCCTCGCCCACGGAGCCGCCCTCCGCCTCGTCGAGGTCTGGAGGTCCTGGTTCTACCTCCGCCTCGAGCCCCTCGTGCCGGCCGGAGTCCGCGACCTCTCGAAGGGGCGGCTCTACGCTTCCCTCTCGCGGGACCTTGAGGGGCTCGAATGGTTCTATGTCCGCGTCCTCTCCCCTCCCCTCGTATCTCTGACCCTTTTTCTCCTCGTCCTCGCCCTCGCCGGGAGCCGCCTCGCGGCCCTAATCCCCACGATCGCGGCCTTCCAGGGCCTCGCCCTCCTCCTCTGCCTGGCGGCCCTCCCCCTCCTCCGCGCCTGGATCCCCGAGGCCCGGTCCTGGGAGGCGCGGCGGGACAGGCTGGCCCTCGAGATCCAGGAGGGTGCCGACGAGCTTCGTGTGGCAGGGACCCTCCCAGCCTGGGAGGCGGAGGCCCGCGAAGCGGATCGGCGCAGGTCGGGGGCCGAGGGTCGCGTCCGCCTCCTCGTCGCCGCCCTCGAGGCCGCCCTGACCTTCCTGGCTCTGGCGATGGCGGCCCTCCTCGTCGAAAAAGGCGGGGTCCTCCTCGCGTCGGCCGAGGCGACAGCCCCTCCCGCGGCCGAGCTCATCGCCCCGACCCTCGTGGCCTTCATCCTGGCCTCCTGGTCCTCCCTCGAGGCCATCCAGACCCTCCCCAAGCTGGCCGAGGGCCTCGTCACGAGCGGGGCGGCGGCCCGCCGCCTCGGCGAGATCGCAGACCGGCCGGCCCCGGTCCCGCCCTTCCCGCAGACCCGCGAGGAGGAGGCGGGGACAGGCGGAGACGGGGTTGGGCCCGAAACCGCGGCGGAAGGGTCTTCCCTTCTCGAGATCGCGGGCCTCTCCTTCGCCTGGCCGGGGGAGAGGACCCTCCTCAGGAACCTCGAGCTCGAGCTCCGCGCGGGCGAGGCCCTGGGCCTGGCAGGGGATTCAGGTACCGGCAAGTCCACCCTCGTCCAGCTCCTCTCCCGCTTCGCCCTGGCCCAGGCCGGCACCATCCGACTCGAGGGCAGGCTGATCGAAAATATCCCCGAGACCCGCCTCAGGGACCGCCTCGCCATCCTCGACCAGTTCCCCGCCCTCTTCGCCGGCACGGTCGGCGAGAACCTCCGCCTCGGCCGGGACGGAGCGACGGACCAGGAACTCCTCGTCCTCCTCGAGGAGCTCGACCTCCTCGACCGGGCCCGGGCCGCCGAGCCCTCCGACCCCCTTGCCGCCTGGGTCGGCCCCGGCGGCCTGGGTTTGAGCGGGGGCGAGGGACAGAGACTCGCGGCCGGCCGCCTCCTCCTCAGGAGCCCCTCCCTTTACATCCTCGATGAGCCGGCCGCCCACCTCGACCCCGCCTCCGAGGCGCGACTCCTCAATCTCTTCCTCGCTCGCGTGAGGAGGGGCGACGGCGGAATCCGTCCGGGACTTCTCCTCGTCTCGCACCGCGAGAGCTCCCTTTCGAGGATGGACCAGGTGTTCTGTCTCCCCTCTTGACCAAGTTTGGCCGCAAAGGCGATTATTCGCCCTCTTTTTCGCGCAAACTTTGACAGAGGATGACATTATTCGCAGAAGATCCCCGCCCCTGCTCTTGCCCCTCCTCCTGATCCTCGGCGCCTTCGCCCTCTCCACCTGCTCGCGAGGCGGCCTCAGCCAAGGCTGGAGCATGGATTTCGGCCAGGACATGGACACCGAGATCCTGAAGCTCGCCTCCCTCCGCCCCGAAGAGATCCCCGCCTACCTCGGCGCCGTCGACAAGGCCGACGCCCTCGGCGCCTGGGCCGCCCGGCCCGAAAGCCGCGGGGCGGTCCTCGCCTTCTTCACCGGCATCACGGGCTCCGAGACCGTCTCGACCGCGATCCTGGACAACGCCCTCAAATACGGAGTCCCGCCCAGCCTGGCCCTGGCCCTCGCCAACGAGGAGAGTCGCTACGACATCAACGCGGTGAACCGCAACGGCGACTCCGTCGATCGCGGACTCTTCCAGCTCAATTCCAAGGCCTTTCCCGAGGTCAAGCTGGCAGAGGTCTTCGATCCGGCCGTCAGCGCGCGCTACGGTCTCTCCCACCTCGCCTGGTTCCTCGAGACGGGCGGCAACGAGGTTGCGGCCCTCGCCATGTACAACGCCGGCCGGAACCGGGTCGAGGCGGGGGGCACCCCCAGGCGCACCCTCGACTACATCTACCGGATTACGAGCTACCGCGACAACATCGTCCGGCTTTTCACGGCCCGGGTGGCCGTGAAATCCTCGGCCCGGGTCGTCCTCGCCGGCAGGAGCGAGGGTGTCGAGTAGGTAGTGCATCGAAGCTTGGGGAAAGTGCCAGACCTAGTGGTCCTTCGGAGGAGGGACCGCTAACACTGGCCTAGATCGAGGTTCATCCCAAAGGTTCGTGACACTACCTTGGGTGAGGACTATCCTCGGGTGGTGGAACGCGATCGACTTCCCCTCCTCGCCCGCCTCGTCTACTCGGACTGGGACGAGGGCTCCGAGGCCATGGGTTTCGAGGAGCCCTGGGGGCTCCTTCTCGAGAAGAGCCTCGACCTCGCGGCCCGGATAACAGAAAACGCCCCCTCGGTCCTCAGAAACCCCGCCTCGGCGCCGGCAGGTTTCTACCGAGACAGCCTTGAACTCTACGTTCGGCTTCCGGCCATCATCAACGTCGTCCTCAATTGGAAGATTTGCCTCGAGCAGGGATTGCCCCTCCATCCCACGAGATACTTCGAGGTCAACGAGTCGACGCGGGGAAAGGACCTTCATCCGCCTGAAGACGTCCGCAGGGCCCAAGAAGCTTTTCTCGCTGCCCTGGCCCTGGCAGGCGCCCTGGTCGCCTTGGATCCTCAGGCCCCAGTCCTCGGCGCCAGACTCCGGTTAACCACAGGCCGCGACATCGGAGACTTCGTCTTCACGAGCCTCCCCGACAAGTACACGTGGCGGGCCTGCGACCCGGCCAAGATCCTCACCCTCGCCGCTCGCATCGAAACCTCACGCGGAGGGGATCCACCCGCCTTCCTCGTCGGAGCCGCCCACGGCTCCCTCCTCCCCGGCCTCGTCCTGGCCGGGACCCTCGGCCTCGAGCTCTACTATCTTCGCTTCTCGATGTTCAAACGCAAGGACCAGGTGCCTGTCGTCGGAGACTCGGATCTAGCCTGGCTGGCCGCGCGCCGTGACCGCCCCGCCCTCCTCTTCGACGAGGACGTGGCCAAGGGGAGGACAATGGAAATCTTCCGCTCCGAGGTCGCCCCTCTCCTCGGGGAGGTCGCGACGGCGGCTGTCATCCGCCACGGCCTGTCCGCCTTCCGTCCTGACTTCGTCGGCCTCCAATGGTTTGACTGACCCGCTAGTGTCTCGAACCTTGGGGATGCGGCAGACTCCTGGCGAGAGGCTGACCGCCCGGGTACCCTATGTCCTAGGCTCCCAAAGCTTCGACACAGCACTTGATTATTTTGCTTTCCAATAGTAGACTAATATGGTCTTAATAGGAGTCTTTGTGGGATTCATCTCGACCCGGTCACGATATGGTCTCCGCTTCCTCATCGACCTGGCGGAACAGGGGCAAGCCGGACCCATCGACCTCGCGAGCATCGCCGCACGCCAGGAGATCTCGGAACAGTACCTCTCGAAGCTGACCCAACCGCTCAAGGCTGCCGGGCTAGTTCGGACGGAACGGGGCGCCAAGGGGGGCTATGAACTGGCCAAAGCTCCCCACACGATCGACCTCTGGACGGTGGTGGAAGCCCTGGAAGGGCACTCCGCCCTCCTCGAATGCTCGAGCCACCCGGAGTCCTGTCCTCGTTCCAACTCGTGCCGGACCCTCCCGGTCTGGACCGGCCTCGATCGGGTGGTGCGTGATTACCTCGAGAGGATCAGCCTCGCCGATGCGGCGAGACTCGCCGAACCCGATTACACGATCTGAAGTTGAAAGGAGTAGGTATGAACATCGTCGAAAGCGTCACCGACCTCATCGGGAACACACCGCTCATAAGAATCCGCCTCGCCGGCCCCACTTCCGGAGCGACCATCCTCGGAAAACTCGAGGCTGCCAATCCCTTTGGAAGCGTCAAGGACCGTATCGGACTGTCCATGATCGAGGACGCCGAGAGGAAAGGCATCCTCAAGCCCGGCTCCCTCATCGTCGAGCCTACGAGCGGGAATACGGGCATCGCCCTGGCCGCTGTCGCCGCGGCGCGCGGTTATCGCCTCATCCTCACGATGCCTGAGACCATGAGCGTGGAACGCCGAAAGCTCCTTCTCGGCTACGGAGCCGAGCTCGTCCTGACCGAGGGCGCGCGGGGCATGAAAGGCGCCATCGAGAAGGCGCGCGAACTCCTCGAGGCCAATCCCGGCTCATATATGCCGATGCAGTTCGAGAACCCGGCCAACCCCGAGGTCCATCGCCGCACGACAGCCGAGGAGATATGGAGGGACTCCGAGGGCGGGGTCGACATCCTCGTGGCCGGCGTCGGAACCGGAGGAACGGTCACCGGGGTCGGTGGAGAGCTGAAACGTCGGAAGCCCGGATTCAGGGTCGTCGCTGTCGAGCCCGAGGACTCCCCGGTGCTCTCGGGGGGCAAGGCCGGGCCGCACAAGCTCCAGGGCATCGGCGCAGGCTTCATTCCAGCCATTCTCGAAACCTCGATCATCGATGAAATCATCAGGGTGCGCGATCCCGAGGCGGGGACCACGGCGCGGCGCCTGGCGAAGGAAGAAGGGATTCTCGTGGGCATCTCCTCCGGAGCGGCGCTCTGGGCCGCCCTTCAGGTCGCGGCGAAACCCGAAAGCGAGGGTAAGGTCATCGTCGTCATCCTGCCGGACTCGGGGGAAAGGTACCTTTCTACCTGGCTCTACTCATAGTGCATCGAACCTTTGGGATGCCGCTTCAGCCGGTTCTGCGACGGCTCCGGTTCCCTGCGGCGACACCCGGATAATCTCGCTGTCGCGGAGGACAAAAACCCCGGCAGGACGGCCTCCTGCCCGGGTAGCACTTTCCCTGCTTTTTTGTGGATTCTGAATAGACATCTGCGAGTTATTAAATTATTACGTCATTATTCTAACTTGACGCCCCTGGAGGAAAGCCAGTCGCGACGGTTGAGCTTAGCGCCAGTTGGCTCTTTGTGAAAGCACAATGCGATGAGGCCCACTCGGGGGAATTCCCCGGGAACCGTCGTTCAACCCTGATCAGGCCGAGGCGGAGAGCGAGCGCTCGCCTTCCCCGGTGAAGGCGGCCTCCTCGAGACGGGACCGCGCGACCTCGAGGCGGGTGCCCACCCTCGCGAAGAGTGCGACGCGGCGCTATGGCTTCGTGACGAAGTCGGCCCCGCCGGCTGACCTCATAGCCATCCATCCCCGGCATGCGGAGATCGAGGAGGACGAGGTCCGGGCTCCTGGCCTCGGCGAACACGAAGAGCCCGGCCGCGAAGGTGACCGGCATCGAGACAAGGAAGCGGGTCTGGTAGAGGTGGATTCCATCCTGGGCCACGGGTCTCCTCGCTCGGGCCGGACCTTGTACCGCCTGCCACGCTCCGACAATGGCCAGCCGCGGCCGGAGTCACCCCCCGCTCGAGCCGCCGCCCAGCGTGCCTCGATTCAGCTTCCCCGCGCGCGTTGCGCGATCTCGGCCGGCGCGGCCCCTGCTTTCAGGTCCCCGCGCCCCCCTTCCCCTGCTCCCGAGCGGCGCGGCCTCTCCACAGGGCGCGGAAGAGGGCCTTCCCGCCCTCGTTCATGGCCACCATCGTCGCCGAAAGGCTCCACACGAGAACCCACTGACCGGCATCGAGGACCGCGACCTTGAAGAAGCCCGCGAAGGCTGGTATGGCGACAACACCCGACTGGAGGGCTGCGCAGAGCAAGAAGGCTCCTACGAGGCTCGCGTTGCCGAAGGGGCCGATGGTGAAGAGGGACTTCGTGAAGTTACGGCAATTGAAGGCGTGGAAGAGCTGGGAGAGGCCCAGGACGCAGAAAGTCAGTGTGCGGGCGAGGGGGAGGGCTTCGGTCTCCGTGGGCCCGCCGAGGCGAAGGCCGATCCCGTAGGCGATGAGGGCGAGGCCACCTTCGGCCAGGCCGTTCAGCGCGATGAAGGCCGCGCCTCCCCTCGCGAAGAGGCCCTCCCGCGGATCGCGAGGCTTCTCCCTCATCACCTCGGGATCCCCGGCCTCCATGCCGAGGGCCAAGGCGGGAAAGGTGTCGGTGACGAGGTTGATCCAGAGGATGTGCACGGGAAGGAGGGGGAGGGGCAGACCGAGGAGGAGGGGGAGGAAGACGCAGAGGATCTCGCCGAGATTGCAGGACAGGAGGAAGAGGATCGCGCGGCGGATGTTCGCGTAGATGGTCCGACCCTCCGCGACGGCCCCGACGATGGTCCCGAAATTGTCGTCGGCCAGCACGATGCCGGAGGCGCCCTTGGCGACATCGGTGCCCGACAGGCCCATGGCGACGCCGATGTCGGCGGCCTTGAGACTCGGCGCGTCGTTGACCCCGTCGCCCGTCATGGAGACGATGTGGCCGAGAGAGCGGAAGGCCCGCACGAGGCGAACCTTGTGCTCGGGAGTGACCCTCGCGAAGACCCTCGCCTCCGCGAGACGATCCGCCAGCCCTCGATCGTCCAATGCGTCGATCTCGGCGCCTGAGAGAGCGTCCTCTTCGCGCTCGGCGATCCCGAGCTCGCGGGCGATGGCGAGGGCCGTCGCCTTGTGGTCGCCCGTGATCATTGCGACGCCGATGCCCGAGGCCCTGCAGATCGCGATGGAGTCCCGCACCTCGAGGCGGGGCGGGTCCCTCATGCCGACGAGCCCGAGGAAAACGAGGCCTTCTTCGAGGGAGGCGCCTGCCTCTTCCTCTCCGTCCCCGTCGCCATAACGCCCCTCGTCGGGGCCAAGGCGCCTGAAGGCCGCGCCAAGGACGCGGAGGGAGCTCGCGGCCATGGCCTCAGCCTCCGCGAGGATGGAGGTCCGCCGCCCTTCGTCCAGGGCCAGCTCGGTCCCCTCGCGCATCACCCGGTCGCAGCGCCCGAGGAGGCGGTCGGCCGCGCCCTTGGTGAGGACGAGGCGCTCGCCGCGGAGCTCATGCACGACGCTCATCATCTTCCTCGCGGAGTCGAAGGGAAGCTCGGCGAGGCGGGGGGAAAGGGCCAGGAGGTCCTCCCTCTCCACGCCGGCCCGGCGCGCCAGGCCGAGAAGGGCGATCTCCGTGGGATCCCCCGTCGCCTCGCCCTCGTCGCCACGTTTTCTGCCCTCCCCCTCCCCGAGCTCACTGTCCTGCGCCTGCGACGCGCCGAGCCGCGCGTCGTTGCAGAGCACGAGGACCTCGAGGAAGCGGCGAAGGGCCTCGCGCGCCGGATCGGGAGCCTTCACCGGAGCGGTGACAACAAAGCCGCCTCCCGCGGAAAGGAGAGATCCCGCGGCCCCGTCGGCCGACCAGGCTACGGCCTCCATGCGGTTCCGCGTGAGGGTGCCGGTCTTGTCGGAGCAGATCATCGTCACCGAGCCGAGGGCTTCGACGGCGGGGAGGCTCCGCACGATGGCTTTCTTCCGGCTCATGGATCCCACGCCGATCGCGAGCACGATGGTGACGATGGCCGGGAGTCCTTCGGGGATCGCCGCCACCGCGAGCGAGACCGCGGTGAGGAAGAGCGCGAAGAGGGTGCCGGCCTCCACCCTCCCCGTCCTCAGGTAGTCCTCGGCCAGGGCGAGGAGGAAGATCGCGGCGCAGAGCCCGAGGATGACGGTCCCGAGCCTCCGACCGAAGTCCGCGAGCCGCCGCTGGAGGGGGGTCGGCTCGCCGGCCTCGGCCTCGAGGAGACCGGCGATGCGCCCGAGCTCGGTGGACATCCCCGTCGCCACCGCGATGCCGCGCCCGCGGCCGTAGGTCGCCACCGTGGAGAGGTAGCCCATGACGCTGCGGTCGGCGAGGGGGGCCCCGGCATCGACCGGAGGCTCCGCACGCTTCCCGACGGGGACCGATTCCCCCGTGAGGGAAGCCTCGTCGATCTTGAGGGCGACGGCCTCGATCCAGCGGAGGTCGCAGGGCAGCACCCGTCCCGCGTCGACGACGACGAGGTCGCCGGGTACGAGCTCCGCGGCATCGATCTCGACCCGCTCCCCTCCCCGGACAACCAGGGCCCTCGGGGCCGAGAGACGCCTCAGGGCCGCGAGGGCCTTCTCGGCGCGGGATTCCTGGACCAGGCCGACCGCCGCGTTCACGAGGACGACGGCGAGGATGATCAAGGCGTCGGAGAGCTCGCCGAGGAGCAGCGAAACGAGGGCGGCGGCGAGAAGAATATAGATGAGGACATCGGCGAACTGGGCAAAAAAGCGGGCCAGAAGGCCCGGGCCCTTCTTCTCCGCGAGACGGTTCGGACCGATGACACCGAGCCTCCGCGCTGCCTCGACCGGATCGAGACCGTCGCGGAGATCGGCGCCGAGGGACGCGGCCACATCCTCCACGGCCAGGGCGTGCCAAGTTACCACGGACAGCCCCCTTGTAGCGCCTTAAGCATAGGCCCGAAAGGCCGCGACCGCAATCTTCCGCCGCCCGCCCTGTCGCCTTCGCGCCACCTAGCCTACAATGGTCGCCAAGGAGAACGCAGGATGGACACTTTCCGCTACCGGAGGATCTTCCTCCTCGGCTTCGGCTTCTTCGGCGTCAGCATACTCTGGGGCGTCTACAACGCCTTCGTCCCGATCTTCCTCTCGGAGCGCTTCCATCTCGCCCCCGCCGTCATCGGCTTCTTCATGACCCTCGACAACATCGCCGCCCTCTTCATCCAGCCGGGCGTCGGCGCCTGGTCGGACCGGGTGCGGACCCGCCTTGGCCGGCGCCTGCCCTTCATCCTCGTGGGCGCCCCCGTCTCGGCCCTGGCCTTCGGCCTCATCCCCCTCCAGTCGGCCCTGCCCCTCTTCGTCGCCTGCACGAGCTCGATGATGCTAACCATGGCCCTCTGGCGAACGCCGGTCATCGCCCTCATGCCCGACATCACGCCTTCGGCCAAGCGCTCCCAGGCCAACGGCATCATCAACTTCATGGGAGGGGTCGGGATGATCGTCGCCCTCCAGACCGGCGGCGCCCTCTACAAGATGGACCACCCCCTCAACATCAGCCACGCCTTCCCCTTCTGGCTCGGGTCGATCCTCGTCGTCGTCTCCGCTGCCCTGGTGCTTCTCTTCATCAAAGAACCCTCGGTGGGCACGAACCCGGCCGATCCCGAGGAGGCGCGCCCCGACCTCCTCGCGAGCCTGAAAGAACTCTTCACGATGAAGGAGAAGAGCGGCCGGCGCCTCCTCCTCGCCATCTTCTTCTGGTTCATCGGCTACGCCGCGGTGGACGCCTTCTTCACCCTCTGGGCGGTGAAGCGCCTCGGCATCCCGGCGGGGGACGCGGCGACCCTCCTCTCCGGCATGCCCCTCATCTTCGTCCTCTTCGCCGTGCCCTCGGGCCTCCTCGCCAGCCGCATCGGGCGCAAAACCACCATCTCGATGGGCCTCATCATCATGGCCGCCGTGCTCTTCGCGATGTACATCATCCCGGTCACCGGCCTCCTCACGCCTCTCGCGGGCCTTCCCCTGATCGGCATCCCCCTCGAGGCGGGAGGCCATCGCATGCTCACCGTCGCGGGGGCCCTCCTCATGGTGGCCGGACTCGGCTGGTCCTGCATCAACATCAACTCCCTGCCCATGGTGGTCGAGCTCACCGTGCCGGAGAGGATCGGCACCTTCACCGGGCTCTACTACCTCTTCTCCACCTTCTCGTCCATCGTCGGACCCAACGTCAACGGCTGGATCATCCAGCTGGCCGGCGGCGACTACAACAGCATCATGGTATTCGCTCCGGTCTTCATGCTCGTCGCCCTCGCCCTCATGCTGGGCGTGCGCCGGGGAGAGGCTCCGGTCGCGGCGGCCGGGGGCGCCTCGTGAGTGAAAACCGAGCTGTCGGGGGAACAATGAGAGGTCGCGGCCCCGTCGCTTGGCTTTTCCTGTCCCTCGGCGGCCTCGCGGTTCTCATCCTCGTCCTCCTCGCCGCCTCGGTGGCCTGGCTTTCCCTCGACCGCGCCGCGGAGGAAGGAAGGCAGATCCGGCGGGTGGCCGCCCTCCGCGGACTCCACGAACCTTCGCCGATCCTCGCCGCCGACCTCGCCTTTCCCGACCGGATCCCCTTCAACCGGTTCAGGCTCCTCGCGACCCACAACAGCTACCGCGGCAGGGGGAGCGCCCTGGGACTCTTCATAATTGGTCTTATCAAGCCCGCCGAGCCGCCGAAGCTCCACTACGCCCATCCCCCCCTCACCGAGCAGTTGGACGCGGGTATTCGCAGCTTCGAGCTCGACCTGCGCGCAAGGAAGGGCGGCTTCGTGCTCGCCCACGTGCCCCTCGTGGACGCGCGTGGCCCCGAGCCCGACTTCGCCCTGGCCCTCGAGGAACTCACCCTCTGGTCGAACCGCAACCCCGGCCACCTTCCCCTCGTCCTCCTTTTCGAGCTCAAGGATGACTATGCCTTCCTCGATCCCGCCCTCAGACCCTGGGACGCGGGAGCCTTCGACCGCCTCGACGAGACCCTGCGGCGGGGTCTGGGCGCGAAACTCTTCAGCCCCGAAGCCATCGGAACAGGCCCCTGGCCGAACGTCGGCGACCTTAGAAACCGGATCATCGTCATCCTCCACGAGAACGAGGACTACCGCCTGATCTACGAGATGGGCCATCCCGGGCTCGCGGGCCGGGTCATGTTCGACTGCCGGCCGGGCGGGGTCCTGCCTTCGCGCTTCGCGGTGCTCAACGATCCCGTGAAGGATCTCGCGGACATCAAGCGGTCGCTTGAGGCCGGGATCATCGTTCGAACCCGGGCTGACGCGGATCTCGACATCGGGTCCGGGACCTTGGAGGCCGCGCTCGGCTCAGGGGCGAATATTGTCTCGACGGATTTTCCGCCCGGGCACGCCGGTCCTAGCGGCTATGTCGCTGTCCTCCCCGGAAGCCGAACCTGGGATTCCCAGGGTAGTGTGTCGAAGCTTGGGGATTCAACAATAGGTAGTAGTCCCTGAAACGAACCCCCACTATGCACGGTATAGCTTCGCCCATTCCCCAAGGTTCGATACACTAGTTGGTGCTGGAGGCGTCATGAAAGGCAATCCCGTCCGAGAGCTGCTCGGAAGGAGGCTCAGACTTGGCATCGTGGGAGGAGGCAGGGACTCCTTCATCGGCGAAACCCACAGGATAGCCGCTCGGCTCGACGATCGTTGGGAGATCGTCGCAGGCGTGCCCTCATCGAATCCGGCCAAATCCCTGGCTGAGGCGGAAGCCCTCGGTATTCCGGCGGGCCGCGGCTATGCGAGCTTGACGGAGATGATAGCAGCCGAAACGATGCGGTCAGACGGCATCGAAGCCTTGGCCATCATGACTCCCAACGATGCCCATTTCCAGCAAGCGAAGGCGGCCCTCCTAACCGGATGGCACGTTATCTGCGACAAACCCATGACCCTGACGCTCGCCGAAGCCGAGGAGATCCATGCCCTCGCATCAAGCCGTAGCCTCGTGTTCTGCCTCACCCACAACTACACTGGCTATCCACTCGTCCGCCAGGCCCGGGCCATGGTGACTTCCGGCCAGATCGGGAGCGTGCGCCTCGTGCAAGTCGAGTATGTGCAAGGCGGCAAGGCGCGCCAGGAAGAGGCGGCGTCCTCGGCAATGCCCCGCTCTTGGCGTCTCGATCCCCAGCGCTCCGGCCCCTCGCTGGTCCTATCCGATATCGGGAGTCATGCTCACAACCTCCTGCGCTTCGTCAGCGGCCTCGAGGTGGAGGAGGTAGCGGCAGAAGCCGGAACCATCATGCCGGAACGCCGTTTCCAGGATTTTGCCGGCGCATTATTGCGACTTGAGGGAGGAGCCAGGGGTTCCTTCTGGGTCACTCAAGCCGCAGCCGGGATGGAGAACAGCCTGAGAATCCGGATCTGCGGATCCCTAGGCAGCCTGGAGTGGCAACAGGAGATCCCTCAAGTACTCTTATGGAGGCCCCTAGAAGGACCGGCCCAAACCCTCACGCCGAATGGGCCCGGTTCGCTACCCCTCGCCCTCCGCTCCTCGCGAATCAAGAAAGGCCATCCCGAGGGCTTCCTCGAAGCCTTCGCCAACCTCTACTCCGACGCGGCCGAGGTCGTCGCGGCCAAGATCGCAGGCATGGAACCAGACCCCCTCGCCCTCGAATTCCCCAATAGCGCTGACGGCCTCGCGGGTCTCGCCTTCATCGAGGCGGCTCTGTCTTCCTCAGAGCACGGCGGCGCCTGGACCAAGGTGTGGCGCCTTGCGAAAAGCGGCGAGAGCCCGGCCTGCCGATGAGCCGCCATAGACTGCGGCAGATCTTCCCAATTGCTTTCTTCGTACTCTCGTTCCCCGCTACGGCCCAGGCGAGGGCCGCCGACTGGCTCTCCTTCCTTGCGCCCGCAGCGCAGGCCGAGCTTTTCGTGAAAGGCTTTCTGGAAAATTCTGGCAAAGGCCCGGATTCTCTCGCTTATTGGCGTGCCGCTCCTTTTTCCGCCGAGCTCCTCGCCGCCCTCGGGGATCGGTCCTCCACCCTCGCGGCTGAGGGTTGGTACCTTCTCGACAGACCGGCCGCGCAAGACAGTGAAGAGCTGGAGAGGCGCGTCTTCGCCGCAGTCACCGCCTTCACGACCATGAAGGGACTCAAGGCAAAATCCCCTTTCTTCGAAGCCATGGAGGACTTCATGCTCGATTCCTACCGCGTGGACTCCGCGACCGGGCGCCTTCGGCTCCCAGATCCGATCGAGCCAAAACCTCCGAAGACTGCTGAGTATGTCCTCTACGGCAAGGAGGCGCTGGTCGGTGACGTGTACTACCAATTGAAGTACAAGGCCGCGACGGCCTGGTCCACGGTGACACTCGAGAACCTTGTCCCGATGAAGACACTTTTTCTCAATCTCGTTCAGAAGGGCGAGCTTCTCACCGTGTTCCACATTGTGCCCGTCTCGGACCGCCTCCTCCTGCATACGATGGCAATCGCCAAGATGCCATTCTTGCCGGGCATCGTCTCGATTGAGCGGGCTTCGCTGGTAAACCGCATGCGAGCGCTTTCGCTTTGGCTTCAGGGCAACCTCTCAGCTTCCCCCCGGTAGTGTCTCGAACCTTAGGGACGTGATGCGAGGCCGGAAGGCCCGGACGTGGGTCTTCTCGATGGCAGTCGCCATCGAGGAGGCCGCCCGTGCAAAGGATACCCTTCTGTCCCAATCCCTTGTGCCAGAACCACCTGCGCCCGACCGAGGAGGCCTGGTACCGCAGCGACGGGTTCCATCCCACCAAGGCCTACGGCCCCGTTCCCCGCTTCCAATGCAAGGCCTGCCGCAAGACCTTCTCCACCCAGACCTTCGCCCTCGACTACTACGTCAAGCATCCCCTCGATTACCGCGACCTCGCCGCACGCCACGCGGGCTCGGCCGGCCTCCGCGCCATCGGCCGGGCTCTGGGCGCCAGCTGCGCGACCATCCAGAACCGCCTCGATCGGCTTTCCCGTCAGGCCCTCGCCCTCCACGCCGAGCTCAGGCCCCTGGCCCGGCTCCGGGAGGACCTGTGTGTCGACGGCTTTGTCAGCTTCGATGTCTCCCAGTTCTTCCCGAACGAGATCACCATCGCCATCACCTCGCACTCCCGCTTCGTATACGACCTCAGCCACGCGACCCGGCGAAGGTCGGGCAGCATGACGGAGGCCCAGAAGGCCAAGGCAGCCAGGCTCTACGCGGGGTTCACCTTCGAGCGCGGCGCCGTCTCCCGGACCTTCCGCGACATTCTCGGCTCCCTCGCCACAGAACGCCCCCCCCGGACCCGGCGCCCCCTTGTTCTCATCACCGACGAGAAGAAAGAGTATGCCCGCGAGCTCCGGCGCTCCGCCCTCTACCAGGACCAGGACGGCGACCACCGCATCGCCCAGCTCACCGTCCACTCCAGGGCGCCCCGGACCTTCCTGAACCCCCTCTTCGCCTCGAACTACCTCGACCGCGAGATCAGGAAGGACCAGGCCAACCACCACCGCGAGGCCAGCTGCTTCACCCGGAACGTCGGCAACGGCATGAGCCGGCTTGCCCTGTATTGCCTCGACCACAACTACCGCAAGAAGTACCGCATCAAAGGGCCCGAGGCAGACAGGCGCGTACATGCGGAGGTCGCGGGGATCGACCGGAACCTGATCGAAGCGCGGCTCCGAGCGATGTTCCGGGACAGGACCTTCCTGACGAGAATCAGCCTGCCGCCAACCCTCGAGCGGATCTGGAGGAAGGCCTATGTCACGCCAGGCAGGCTGGCGGAGCCTGCCCTAGCGGCCTTCGTCCTCGGGTGAAGGAGGATTACCATCACTAAGGTTCGATCCACCAGGGTAGGATTGAAACCGTTCCCTAATGAGGGTCGTCACCTCTTCGACCAGCCGATCGGCGATAGCCGGACCCGCGAAGCTCGGGAAGGCCTTCCCGTCCCAGATGAGCTGCCAGGGCTCGAGGGACAGGGCCTTGGCGAGGCTTTCGAGGGCCTGTAGCGAGGGGGTCTTGCGGCAGATCTCGATGTCGCCGACAAAGGGTACGGATAGATCGGCGAGTTCGGCGAGCCTAGCCTGGCTATACCCCAAGGCCGCGCGGTAGGCCTTCATGTTCCTGGCGAGGGCGATCTGGATCTTCGTCGGCGTGCGTTCGGCCATGGGTGGGGGGATTGTTCGGCCTCGACTCTCGAAAGGCAATCATCGCAGAGAGGGCACCTCGTGCCGTAGGGCTATAAAACGCTTCGACCCCCGCCAAGGCGGGGGCCGAAGAACGACAGGGATCGTCGAGAGGGTCTAGACCTCGCGGATATCGACGATCTCCGAGACAAAAGGCTTGAGCAGGCTTTCGACCTTGGCCTTGGGGAGCTCCTGGACCTTGAGGGCCAGCTCCCAAACCGAGGCGCCCGAGGGACTCGTGCCCTCGGTGGCTCCCAGGCCAAGGATATCGCCGCCCGCGGCTGAGACCGCACCGGTGATCTTGGCCAGGGTCCCCTTGGCCCCGGGGATGATGGCCGTCACCCTGACCCCCTTGGCGCGTCCGCCGAGGAGCTTAAGGAAGGTGCGGAAGATGTCGGTCTCCGTGATGATCCCGACGATCTTTCCGTCCTTGAGGACGGGGAGGCCGCCGATTTTCCGGTCGGCCATGATGAGGGCGGCGTCCTCGAGGGGACTGTCCTCGGTGACGCTGATCACCTGCCGGGTCATCACCTTTTCGACGGTGAGCTTGGAGAGGAGATAGGGAATCTCGTAGACGCTGAGCGAGGTGCTCGGAGAAGGCGAGGCGTAGAGGAGGTCCTTCTCCGAGACGATGCCGACGAGGGTGCCCTTGCCCTCGGCCACGAGAAGGCGGCGTATCTTCTTTTCACGCATGAGGGCGAGGGCGTCCGATACCGAACTGGTCTGGGTCACCGTGACGGGATTGCGGGTCATCTGGTCGCGAACGAGCATGGGAACCTCCATGGATGGTAGTCCACCCCAGTGTACTAGGTCGGAGGGCCGAGGGCCAGAGGAGGGACCGAAACCGGTAGGCAGGAGCGCTTCAGGGCCGCTATGCTTCGACATGCTCCGCACGCCCCAGCCGAGGCTCCTCCTGCTCCTCGTCACCGCTCTCCTCGGCCTCGCCGACGGAATCGGGGCAGAGCCCCCGGGGACCCTCGCCGCGCAGCCAGCCTTGCAGCCCCTCCAGATCTCCTATTCCGTGACCAGGGCGGAGAACTCGAGGTGGATCAGCCTCCGGGCGGATTATGAGATCGACTTCCCCGTCCCCCCCGAGGCCCTTTCCTCAATTCTGGAAGACTATGAACGACTCTCGGGAGTCTTCACCAGAATCGACTGGGCCAAGGTCGTCTCGCGGAGGGAAGGCTGGGTAATCACCGAGCAGCGCTCCGGCGTAAAGGCTTTTGGCATCGAGTTCTACACCAACCTCTTCTTCAGGAACCGCAGCGATCGCAGCAACCCGGGCAAGGTCCGTGTCATCTTCGAGCAGGAGGGCGAGGCGAAGACCCTGATCAACAGCCAGGGGTACTGGGATATAGAGGACCGCTCGAGCCCTGCCGGCCCCCTCTCCCACCTCCACTACCGCATCGCCTTCGACACCCTGGCCCAATATCCCGGTCAGGAGACCATCATGCGGAACTTTGGCCCCGGCGACATCGAACGGACCATCAAGGAACTGGGACTTGCAGCTGAGCACAGGCGGGCTCTTCCAGGCGCCTAGGGCGTAAAGCTATGCCTCTGCTTCTCCGGGAGGAGCAACCTTTCCCTGAAGGAAAGGTTTCTCCTCCCGGACCCACCTTTTCCAAAGGACTTCCCCGTTAGTGTCACGAACCTTGGGGACGAGCCCCATTAGCCACCATAACTAGCAGTCACAGCTTGGGAATCCCCCAATATCTTGGGTTTTCCCCAAGCTTCGGCACACTACCGGGCTACCGCTTGAACTTCCAGGCTTCGGTCGCGTACTTGGCCTCGGCAAGACGGTGGGCTCCCTCGACCTCGGCGGCCTCGGGCTCAGCCTGCACCAGATCAGCCCCCCAGGCCGAGGAAAAACCACTCGCCAGGGCTCCGGCGGCTTCTCGGTAGCCCACCTCCCGGCCGAGAAGGCCCCGAAGACCCGTCACCCGCTGCTTCACATCCGCGATGAGACGGCCCTTCAGCTTCTCCTGGGGCACGAGGAGGAGCGTGAACATCTTCTCGACATCGACATCGAGGAGGAGGGTGCCATGCTGGAGCAGGACGCCCTTCTTCCTCGTCTGGGCGTTGCCCGAGACCTTCTTCCCCCCCGCCACGATGTCGTTGATCGGAGCGAAGGCAGCCTCGACACCGAGGAGGGCCAGCCCCTCCACGATCCCGGCGCAGATGAGCCGGTACGATTCGAGGATGTCGGGAGGAGCGAGCTCGTGGCCCTCGGGCACGACGAGAGAATAGGTGACCTCGGCGTCGTGGAGGACGGCCCCGCCTCCCGTCGCGCGGCGCACCGCGTCGACCCCGAGCCTCTCGCAGGCGGCCAGGTCGATCTCCTCGCGCAGTCCCTGGAAGTAGCCGACCGAGATGGCCGCCGGCTTCCAGGAATAAAGACGGAGGGTCGGCTGCGTGTCGCCCCGCGCGATGCCCTCGAGAACCGTCTCGTCGAAGGCCATGTTGAAGGCGGCCGGGTTCGGCCCCGTGTCAAGGAAGCGGATTCGCATCGAGGGCCTTCCTGAGGGTGGCGGCGATGGCCGCGGCATCGACTCCGTGGAGGCTGAGGCCGGGGCGGGAGAAGAGGTCAAAGGCGCGGTCCGGCAACTCGGCGATGGGGGAGCCGCCGAGGGCCTCCTCGGCCTCCTCGAAGAGCTCCTCGGGGTGGGCGAAAAAGTCCCCGCGGACCTGGACCCGCGAGGCGAAGCCGTCCTCGGCTTCGATTTCCACCCGGAGGAGCTTCATGCCCTCGGGCTTGAAATCCAGGCGGAGTATCATGGTGTGTCCTGCGCGCCCGCACAGGCGTCATAGGAAGTCTTCGCGAGGTAGCTCGTGCGCGCCAGTGGCGCCGACACGACAGAGACGAAGCCCCGGGACCGAGCCTCGATCGCATAACGCGCGAAGCTGTCCGGGTGGACGTATTCGGAAACGGGCACCTGGAGCGGCGTGGGACGGAGGTACTGGCCGAGGACGAGACTGCCGACACCCACCGCTCGGAGCGCGTCCATCGCCGCGAGGACCTCGTCCTCCCGCTCCCCGAGTCCGAGGAGGAGGCTCGACTTGACCACGAGGCGCCCGCCTCCGGGCTTCCGGAAGGCCGCCGCGAGGCGGAGGGTCTCGAGACTCTTCCGGTAGGAAGCCCGCGCGTCCCGCACGCCCTGGAGGCGCTCGACCGTCTCGATGTTGTGCGCGAAGACCTCGGGTCCGGCTTCGAGGAGGGCTTCGATCTCCCCGGCCTGGTAGTCGGGCGCCAGGGTTTCGATACGGATCCCCGGGTCCCTGTCGCGAATGGCCCGAACACAGGCGGCGAAGTGGGCGGAGCCCCGGTCCGGAAGGTCGTCGCGGTCGACGCTGGTGATGACGGCGTAGCGGATGCCCAGCTCGACGATGGCCGCGGCCAGCTCGGCGGGCTCCTCGGAGCGCAGGGCCTCCCCCTCGCGGGCGGTCCCCACGGCGCAGAAACGGCAGCCCCTCGTGCAGGTCGCGCCCATCACCATGAAGGTGGCGGTGGACTGGCCCCAGCACTCCGCCTTGTTGGGACAGCGGGCCTCGTCGCAGACCGTGTGGAGGCCGTGGCGGCCGAGGGCCCCGGCGACCCCGCGCTGCCTCTCTCCGGAGGGGATCCTCACCTTGAGCCAATCGGGCTTCCTGAGCTGCGGCCCCTCCCCTCCCGCCTCGGCGGGGCTCATGAGCGGTCCTCGACCGCGGCGGCATGCTCGAGACGGGCCTCGCGGCCCGGGGACGACGGGGCGTTCCTGGGATCGATCCGAAGGGATTCGGCGATCAATCGGGCGCCCTCGGCCAGGTCCCCGATCTCCTCCCGCCCGAGCACGGTGATACGGAACATGCCCGCCTCGATGAGGGCATAGAGAAGCTCCGAAGCCACCTTGACCGAGAAGCGACCGAATTCTCCCGAGCGCTGGCCCCCGATGAGGAGGCCGGCGATGAGATGGCGCATCCGGATCGTCCTCCGGCGTACCCGCTCGTCGGGATTGCCGCCGGCGGTACGGACATGGCCGAGGTAGTCGTGGATCACCAGGAGAAGGCGGCGGTAGGCGATGCACTCTTCGAGGGTCCGCGCGATGATGATTCCGATTTTTTCCGAGGTCGGCAGGGCGGGGTCGGCGGCTATGGTCTTGAGACTGGCTTCGATGCGATCGGTAAAAAGCTTTATGCTGAAATTAAATATCTCGCGCTTATTCTTGAAGTAGAGGTAGAGGATGGTCCGGGTGATGCCGCAACGCTCGGCGATCTTCTGGAAGGTCGTGTCCTCGAAGCCCTCGTCGACGAACACATCGAGGGCTTTTTCGAGTATTTCCCGTTTTCGTTTTTCGTGTTCAACGGTGATTGACACTTTTACCCCCCGCGTCTGCATGTGCAGTATAAGCGAAAGCGGTGGTTTCAGGAAGTCTTAATTTCCAGCCCCGGCACGTATTCGTCCCCCAAGGCCCCCCTGATCCCACCCCGACCGCGGGGCTACGGGAGGAACAGCGCGCTTGTAGCCCCACCCCGCCTCGGCTAGAATCGCGGAAGGCCGAGGACAGGGAATGGCGCCCCGGACCCCCCTGCCGGCACACCGATCATCGCAGAGGACTCGAGGAGGACACAGATGACAGGGGCGAGAAAGGTGCTTACCGTCAGGCTCACCGCCCTGGAGACCGGTCCTGGAGCTCCGCAGCCCCTCCGCCCGGGTGACCGCCTCATGGAGTTCCATGTCTCCCGAAAGGCCCGGGACAGCCTCGGCTTCGACGCCTCCCTCTTCACCTCCACCGGCAACATCATCATCCCCGACTTCCACCAGGCCCGTCTCCTGGCGAGGCGCATCAACGAGCGCGTCGGAGCCACCCTCCTCCCCGAACGAACCATCAAGGCCGGCAAGCTCAATGCCATGGCCCTCATCGACGAGATCCTCCACGACGTCGCCCGCCTCTTTCGTGAGCAGGTCGGCGCCGACAGCTTCGTCACGGCCCTCGCCGCCCTCGAGAAGGCCCTCGGCAGGGACGAGCTCGACCTCCTTCTCCACGCCTTCGTCGAAGCCTTCCCTCCCCTCTCCGTCCACCGCGGCGAGTTCACGGCCGCGGAGTGGCTCGCCGAGGGGGATCCCGCCCGCGGAGGGCGGCCCCTCCCTGGTGTATCGAAGCTTGGGGACGCTTCGGGGCTACCCTTCAACCGGGAGCTCGCCCTCGAGGAGCTCCTCCTCCTCAGGTTGGCCAACGAGAACCCGGCCTTCGGGCCCTTCCGCTTCCTCTTCGACGACGGCGCCCCGGGCTTCGACAGCCCCCACCGCATCCTCTCGGGCCTCGCGGCCCTTCCCGCCTACTCCACGGCCCTCACCCTCCTCGAGCAGCACTTCCAGGCCCTTCCCCCCTTCGGACCAGATCAGGAGGACCTCGTCAGCCTGCTCCGGGCGCCCATGCGCGCGGCCCCCTATTCCCTCCCCGGCCAGCTGGACTACATGCGCCGCAAATGGGGACTCATCCTCGGCGACAAGCTCCTGCGCCTCCTCGGCGGTCTCGACCTCATCCGCGAGGAGGAGAAGCCCTTCTTCCCCGGCCCCGGACCGACGCGGACCCTCGTCTATTCGGGCATGGAGAAGGAGTACGAGCGCTTCAGCCCCGACCGCGACTGGATGCCCAACGTCGTGATGATGGCGAAGACCATCCTCGTCTGGCTCGATCAGCTCTCCAAGGCCTACAAGCGGGGCATCCATCGTCTCGACCAGGTCCCCGACGAGGAGCTCGACCTCCTGGCATCGAGGGGCTTCAACGCGCTCTGGCTCATCGGGCTCTGGGAACGCAGCGAGGCTTCGCGACGCATCAAGGAGAAGTGCGGCAATCCCGAAGCGGCCGCCTCGGCCTATTCCCTTTTCGACTACGAGATCGCCGGCGAGATCGGGGGCTGGGAGGCCCTCGAGAGTCTCCGCCACCGGGCCGGACTCCGGGGCATCCGCCTCGCGGCGGACATGGTGCCCAACCACACGGGGATCGACTCGGCCTGGATGCGCGAGCGGCCCGATCTCTTCATGAAAAGCGAGTGGTGCCCCTTCCCGGGCTACAGCTTCGCCGGCGAGAATCTCTCGGGCGACGCGCGGGTCGGCCTCTGGCTCGAAGACCACTACTACGACCGGACGGACGCGGCGGTGGTCTTCAAGCGACATGACTTCAGGAGCGGGCGCACCGACTACATCTACCACGGCAACGATGGCACGGGCCTGCCCTGGAGCGACACGGCCCAGCTGGACTTCCTCAATCCCGCCACGCGGGAGGCGGTGAAGGAGCGCATCCTCCATGTCGCGCGCAATTTCCCGATCATCCGCTTCGACGCGGCCATGGTCCTCGCCCGGAAGCATTTCCGCCGCCTCTGGTACCCCGAGCCCGGCCACGGGGGCGACGTCCCCTCGCGGGCGGAGCGGGGACTCTCCCCCGAGGCCTTCGACGCCGCCATGCCCGAGGAATTCTGGCGCGAGGTGGTCGATCTCTGCGCGCGCGAGACTCCCGACACCCTCCTCCTCGCCGAGGCCTTCTGGATGATGGAGGGCTACTTCGTCCGGACCCTCGGCATGCACCGGGTCTACAACTCGGCCTTCATGAACATGCTGAAGCGCGAGGAGAACCAGAAGTACCGCGAGACGGTGCGCAACACCCTGGAGTTCGACAAGGACATCCTCAAGCGCTTCGTCAACTTCATGAACAACCCCGACGAGGAGACGGCCCTCGCGCAGTTCGGCAAGGGCGACAAATACTTCGGCGCCTGCACCCTGATGGCGACGATGCCGGGACTGCCGATGTTCGGGCACGGCCAGGTCGAGGGGTTCTCGGAAAAGTACGGGATGGAGTACCGCCGCGCCTACCGCGACGAGGAGCCCGACAGGGACTTCATCGAGAGGCACGAGCGCGAGATCTTCCCCCTCCTCAGGCGGCGCCATCTCTTCTCCGGTGTCGAGGCCTTCCACCTCTACGACCTCGTCGGCGCCGACGGCTCGGTCAACGAGAATGTCTTCGTCTACTCCAACGGCTCGGGGGACGAACGGGTCCTCGTCGCCTACAACAACGCCTATGCCCGGGCCGAGGGCCGCATCCGCGAGTCCCAGCCCTTCACGGAAAAGCACTCCGATGGAAGTCGGCACTTGAGGCGCCGGTCCCTCGCCGAGGCCCTCGGGTTCCATGGCGGCGAGGGCCGCTTTCTCGCGATGCGCGAGCAGCGGAGCTCCCTCTGGTTCCTCAGGCGCTCCTCCGAGATCGGCGACGAGGGTCTCCACCTCTCCCTGGACGGCTTCCAGAGCCAGGTCTTCATGGAGGTCTGCGAGCTGGTCGACGACGCCCGCGGCCTCTACGGGGCCCTGCACCAGCTCCTCGGCGGCCGCGGGGTCCCCGACCTCAGCGAGGCCCTCGAGGATCTCGCGAGGAAGGAACTCTATACCCTCCTCGCGGGGCTCCTGTCCTCCGACTTCCTCGCGCGGCTCCGCCTCGTCGCGGAACGGGCCGCCTCGCCTTCCGACGGGGCCGAGGTCGAGGCCCGCGCCCTGCTCGCGGGCTGCCTCGAGAGCGGCCTCGCCTTCTTCTCCGCGCTCCGCAAGCTGGTCAGGGACGAGTCCTCCGAGGAGGGTTTCGGTCCCGACAGCCCCGAGACCGGCAGCGCCGCCGCCCTCGGCGCGGACGCCGAGGCCGCGGGCAGGGCCCGCGACCGTTTCGCCGCGGGGCTCGCGCGACTTCTCGCCTTGGTGGCGGGCCCGCCCCCCCGCGGGACGGGGGCGGTAGCCTGGCTCGGTCGCGAAGGGGGCCTCGAGACGGCGGCCGCCTTCCTCGTCCTCGACGCCCTCGCGGAGCTATCGGTGGCCGGGGCCCTCTCCGAAGAGGAGACCGGCGGGAGCGCGGCCCTCGAGGCGCGGCGCCTCGCCGAGCGTCTGGCCCTCGAGCGCAAGCTCCGCGAGACCCTCAGGCACGCGGGCCTCGCGGGAGACCGGGCCTGGCGCGGCACGGCCCTCGGCAAGATCATCGCGGGCTCGGAGGCTCCGGGTCCCGTGCGCGGGGCGGCGGGGATCTCGAAGGCCCGCGCCGGTTTCGCGCGACTCTTCACGATGATGGAGACCGACGAGGAACTGCGCGGCCTCCTCGGCGTCAATGTCTGGGACGGCTCCACCTGGTTCAACCGGGAATCCTTCGAGGAATTCCTCGATTTCGCCGCGCTGGCCACCCTCCTCCGAGGGGGGTCCGAGCTCGCGGCCGCGGGCAGGGTCGCGGCATCCAGGGCCGGCACCCCGAAGACCTCCGCCAAGGCGCGGGCTGCAGGCGATCCCCTTCTCGCGGCGAGGGAAGAGCTCGCGCGCCGGGAGACGGAGCTCGCGGGGGATTTCGATGTCGTCAGGACGGCCGAGGGAGCCTCGGGCTACCGCCTCGACCGCTTCCTCGAGCTTCTCGCGCCGCCCCCTGCCCCGACCGAGGTCCCGGGTCCTGGCGGCGATGGCGCGAAGGGCGCCCTCAGGTCGGGGAAGCCCTCCTCGGGGACAAGTCGATCGCGTTGATCGCGGGCTCCTCCGGTCTCGATGCCTTGGCGCGCCTCGTCGCCGAGGCCTTGGCGCGGCCCGGCGCCACCCTCGTCTTCCCCAGCCAGCTCGCGGCGGACGCCTGGGCTGTCGAGGCGCTGCGCCGCTCGGGGGCCGCCTCCCTCGATCCCGGACGCCTCATCGGCTGGGACAGCTTCAAGGAGGAGGTCCTCTCCGCCCACCGGAGCGAGAGCCCCGCGAATCGTGTGACGCGCACGCTCTGGGCGGCCTCGGTGGTCGCCCGCCAGGGAAGGCGCCCCTTCCTCCGAGCGCTTCTGGGCCCGCGCGAGTTTAGTATCGCGCGCGAAATCGATATCGCTCGCGAGTCCATTATCGCGCGCGACACGAAGGCGCCGCGCGGCCCGGCGGCAGGCGGGCCCGGCTCGCCCGAGGCGGGACCCTCGCCCGCCTTCGTCCCCTTCCTCGCGAAGATCCCGCCCACCCTCGACGCCCTGGTCCGCGCCATCCGCGCCCGACCCGGCGATGGTCGGCTCGCCGGCGATCCGGCGATGGGCGACCTCCTCGCCCTCCACGCCGACTACGCAGCCTTCCTCGCCGAGCGCGAGCTCTTCGAGCCGTCCTGGGAGCGCGGCCGAGCCGTCCCGACCGAGGGCTCCTGGGTCGTGGTCGGAGCGGCCCTCCTCGAGGACTTCGAGGAGTACCGCGCCCTCCTCGAGCCGTCGCCGAATGTCACAATTGCGACCTTGCCGGTCCCCGGCCTCCGCCCACGCCTCGACGGGGCCCCCAATCTCCACGAGGAACTCCGCCGCGTCTTTCTCCGCGTCGCGGCGCTTCTCGACGCGGGCCTCGATCCCGCCTCGATCGGCGTGACGGTCGCCGGCCTCGACGGGGCCCGGCCCTGGGTCGAGGCGGCCGCCGCGGCGGCCGGAGTGCCCTTCGTCGTGCGGCGCGGCCGGCCCCTGGCCTCCTCGCCCTTCGGCCGTCTCCTCCGCGGCCTCGGCGCCCTCGCGGACGCCGATTTCTCCCTCCCCGCGATGCGCGCCCTCCTCCTCGACCGCTTCGTCTCCTTCCGGGAATCCGACACGGCCGCGCGCCTCGTGCGCTTCGGCGTCGAGCGCCACGCCTTCGCCTCCTACCGCAGGGAGGGTCGCCGCGTCGACATCTGGGAGGAGAGCTTCGCCGTCTGCGGAGCCGACCGCGCCCTCGCCTCCTTCTACCGGCGGCTCAGGAGCGCCGTGCTGGACCTGCGTGGCGCCCCCACCTTCGCCTCGCTGAAATCGGCGATCATGACCTTCCGCAACCAATTCCTCGACGAGTCGGGATGGAGCCTCGCTGAGGACCGTGTCGTCCGGCGGGTCATGGAGGAGCTGGACGATTTCGCCCGGGCCGAGGAGGCCTACGCGAAGGGCCTCAGGCTTCCCTCTCCCTTCGGCCTCTTCCTGTCCGGTCTCGAATCCGAGACCTACATGCCACAGGAAGGCGGGGGACGGGTCCAGGTCTTCCCCTGGAGGGTCTCGGCCCTCCTTCCCTTCAAGGTCCATTTCCTCCTCGGCTGCGGCCAGGAGGCTCTGAGAGTCGTCCACGGCGTCGATGGCCATCTCCGGGAGGACCAGCGCGAGGCCCTCGGGAGGTCCTCGCGCGAGGCCACCGAGGACTTCCTGGGCGCCTATCTCCTCTCGGGCGAAGTGGTCCTCCCCTCGGTCGCCGAGGAGGGCATCGAAGGCTGGACGGCCCCCCATCCCTGGTTCGAAGGGGGCGAGGGCGAGGCGACCCTTGTCGAGATACCCGCCGCCGAGGATCCCCTCCGCGCCGAGACCGCCGCGTGGAAGGCGGGCCGGCCGGACCGCGCCGGCCCCCGCCGCCTCCTCCCCGCGCAGATCCGCGCCTACCAGGCCTATGCGGGCCGAGCGCGGAGACCTGCGTCCGGCTTTCCGCCCCTGGACGGCAAGGCCCTCGCCGTCCTCCTCGGGCGCGTGTCGAGATCCGACGGCCTCCTCCGACTCTCCTCGACCCTGGTGGACGAGTACCGTTCCTGTCCCTTCGCCTGGCTCCTCGCGCGGGGCCTCGCCCTCGGCGAGGAGGACTGGGAGCCCCGCTTCTTCGACGCGAGGCTGGCCGGGGAGATGGCCCACCGCGCCCTCGAGGAGCTCTTCGCCGGCATGGAGGCCCTGGGCCCCATCGAGGGTCGCCACCTCGACGCCTACCGCGAACTCGCGGCGAGGGCTCCCCTCTCGGTCCTGCCCGCCTTCGCGGCGCGTCGCGGTCCCTTCCTCGAGCCCATGTTCATCGCCTGGGTCCCCCTCCTGGCCGACCGACTCCGCCGCCTCGTCGAGAATCTCGCCCTCGAGCCCGGCTGGGAGGTGGGGGACATCGAGCTCGGCCTCGAGCGAGCCCTCCCGTCCCTCGGGGCGGTCTTCGAGGGGAGGATAGACCGACTGGCCCGCCGAGGCGCCGAGGTGGCCATCGTCGATTTCAAGAAGAGGGATCTCCCCAAGAAGGGCCAACTCCTCGTCGCGGCCGCCCCGGAGACTCGGGTCGACGGCGACGAGGCCGCGGACGGCGAAGGCTCGGGAGCCGCGGCGGCGGACGACGGCGAGTTGGGCGACACCCAGATCGCCGGCTACGTCTCCCTGGCGGAGGAGGCGGGAATGGCCGTGTCCAGGGCCTCCTACTGGTCGATCGAGAAGGCCGGCGAGCTCCTCGTCCTCGGGGAGGGAGGGCTCAGGGAGCGCGGCCAATACGGGCCGGAACTGGCCTCCTTGGACCGCCTCCTCGCCAGGGCCGCCGGGGGGATCCAGGCCGGCTCCTTCCCCCTCGCGCCACCCTCCTCGCCCTCCTGCCTCTCCTGCGACGCGAAGGCCGTCTGCAGGAGCCGGTACTCGGCGCGGTGAACCCGATGGAAAACAAAGAGCCAATTGTGAATGACGATCTCTTCTCCCGCCTCGACCCCGATCAGGCGGCCGCCGTGCGCCTCCGGAGGAACGGGACGGTCTCCGCGGGAGCCGGCTCGGGCAAGACCACGGTGCTCGCGGCCCGCTACCTCGACCTGGTCCTCTCCTCGGGGGCGGACCTTCCCTCGGTGCTCTGCCTGACCTTCACGCGCAAGGCCGCCGCCGAGATGCGCAGCCGCGTGTGGTCCGTGCTCTCGCGCCACCCCTCGGCGCGGGCCCGCGAGCAGGCCGCGCGCTTCTCCGAGGCGATGATCTCCACCATCGACTCCTTCTGCGGCACCCTCCTCCGGAGCTCGGCCCAGCTCTACGGCTTCCCCCCCGACTTCCTCGTCGATGACGAGGGCGCCGCCGAGCTCGCCGAGCGCGAAGCCCTCCGCTTCCTCCTCGAACGCCGCGAAGAGCCGGCCATTGCCGACCTCCTCGCGATGATGGGCTTCGAGACCGCCTGGACGGAGCTCTTCGCGAAGGCGGGCCAGCGCTTCGCCTCGCCCGCGCCGCGTGCCGACGAGGATCTCCGCGCCGTCCCCGCCCGGGCCCGCGAAGCCCTCCGGAGGATAGCCCGCGACGCCGCCTCTTCCCTGGACGAGGCTCGCGGCCGAGCCCTTGCCCTTGGGGCCTCGAGCTCGAAGAACGGCCGCGAGGCCCTCGCCCTTCTCGCCGCCCTCCCCGCCGATCTCCTCTCCATCCTCGAACTGAAGGACGACGCCGGAAATCCTCAGCCGGGCCTCGAAGGCATCGCCCGCCTCGCCGAGGCAGCCTCCAGTCTCTGCTCCCTCCAGCTCCGCTTCGGAAGGAGCGAGGAGGAGCTCCTCCTCAAGGAGGCCGTCTCCGCGGCCAGGGAGGCGTCGCGTCGCCTCGCGTCGGCCGCCGGTTCCGCCTCCCTGCGCCCCGTGGAGGACGCCGCCCTCGGGGCCCTCGCCGACTTCGCCGAACTCCTCCTCGCCGAGAAGCGCAGGGCCGGCATCATGGGCTTCCGCGACGTCGAGGCCGCGGCCGTCGACCTCCTCACGCGGGAAGGGGCCGTCCGCGCCTGGTGGAAGGGCCGCTTCCGCTACATCATGGTCGACGAGTTCCAGGACGACGACGAACTCCAGAAGGAGCTCCTCTTCCTCCTCGCGGAGTCCCCCGGACTGAGCTCGCCTGGCCTGCCCCGGCCCGAGGACCTCGCCCCCGACAAACTCTTCTTCGTCGGCGACGACAAGCAGTCGATCTACCGCTTCCGCGGGGCCGATGTCTCGGTCTTCAACCGCCTCGGCCGCGAGCTCGAGGCGGGACTCGGGGGAGCCGCGGAGGAGACCCTGCCGCGGCTCCGCACCAACTACCGCTCCGAGCCGGGCCTCATCGCCTTCCTGAACTCCCTCTTCGCGCGCCTCCTCGCCGCGCCCCTCGGCGCCTCGGTCGGGGAGCCCGCCGTCGCGGAGGCCGCCGGTCAGCCCGGGACGCCGGTCGCCGACTACGAGGCCCGTTTCGAGGAGGCCCTGGCGCGGGCCCCGACGGCGGGCCTCGTTCCGACGGTGACCCTCCTCTGGAAGCCCCGGCGCGAAAAGGGGACCGGGCAGGACCTGCGGAGCGCCGACGAGGCCCTCGCCGAGGGCACGGTCCGGCGCCTCAAGGCTCTCATCGAGGGCGGGTGTCTCCTCGTGCCGGCAGGCCAGGGCGCCTCGAGGAAGGCGACCTGGGACGACGTGGCCATCCTCTTCCGCTCGACCTCCAAGCAATACCTCATGGAGCGCTTCCTCCGCGTCCACGACGTGCCCTACACCGCGGCCTCCCTGCGCGGCCTCTTCGTCGAGGCTCCCGCCAACGACCTCTTCGCCGCCCTGAGGCTCGCCCTCATGCCCGGCGACCGGCCCTCCTGGGCTTCCTTTCTTCGCTCGCCCTTCGTCGGCCTCGGCGCGGAGGCCTTCGTCCTCGTCCTCGCGACCGAGAGGACGGCCCTCGGCGACTACGGCGACCTCGACCTGCCCGCGGAGGAGAGCCTCCGCCTCGGGGCGGGCCAGACCCTCCTCCGCGGCCTGGCCGAGAGGGCCGACCGCATCCCCCTCGCCGAACTCGTCTCCTGGCTCTGGTTCGAGGAAGGCCAGCGCCTCTCCCTCCTCGCCGAGCCCGACTCCCACCCCTTCCTCGAGCACTTCGACTTCCTCTTCGCCCTCGCGGCCGACGCGGACCGCCGCGGCGAGAACCTGGCCTCCTTCCTCGAGCGCACGGCGCCCCTCGTCGGCAAGCCGGAGAAGCTCGACGAGGACATCGCCGTGCCCCGCGAGGCGGCGCGCGGCGCGAGGCTCATGACCATCCACAAGAGCAAGGGCCTCGAGTTCCCCATCGTCGTCATTCCCTGGATCGAGAACTCCGGACGGAAAGATGGCGCGGGCCGGGCCTGGTACCTCTCGGAGGAGGCGGGCCTCACCCTCAACTTGAAGGCCTGGGACGACCCCGGAGCGAAACGCAGGAACCTCTTCTACGAGGACGCGAAGAGCCTCGACGAGGCGCGGGACCTCGCCGAGACCAAGCGCCTCTTCTACGTCGCCTGCACACGGGCCTCGGCCCACCTCGTGTTCGCCGGCATCGAGCCCGGGAGGAGCGTCGCGCCGACCAGCTTCCTCTCCTTCCTCGGAGGCCTCCCCGCCGAGGGGAGGGAGGCGGATTCCTCCGGGGCCGGGGCCGGAGGGGCGGGCTGCGAACTCCGCGTGGAAACAGTGCCCGAGCTCGAGGAGGCGACCTGGCTCTCCCTCTCGAGGAGGGCCGGAGGACGCGATCCTTCCTCAATGGCGGGCTTCTACCGCGAGGCCGAGCCCATCGAGCGGCGCCGCCCCCCCGACCTCCTCTCCGCCGCGGCCCTCTCGGAGCTCGCCTGGAAGGAGGACCAGCGGAACTCGGGCCGCGGCCCCTCCCTCCCCGCCTCGGTCTACGACGACTACGCCGAAACCGTCCCCGAGACTGCCTTCGGCGATCTCTGCCACGCCGCCCTCGAAGCCGCCCTCCGCGGGGGGCGCCTCGACTCGAAGCACCCCCTCCTCGCGACCCTGCCCTCCGCCCTCGCCCCGGCCCTCCACGCCGAGGCCCTGCGCCTCGCGGAGATCTTCCTGGACAGCCCCCTCGGACGCCTCGTCGCCGGGGCGCGGAGGCTCGAGGTCGAAAAGGCCCTCCTCCTCTCCCTCGGCGGAGGGAAACTGATCCTGCGGTGCCGCCTCGACCTCCTCGTGGACACAGGCGACGGTCTCCTCGTCCTCGATTGGAAGAGCGGGCGCGAGCGCCGTCCCGAGGCCTACGAGGTCCAGCTCGACCTCTATCGCCGCGCCGCCTCCTGCCTCGCGGAGGGAAGGCCCGTCCGGAGTCTCCTCGTCTGGCTGCGTTCGGGCGAGGCGGACGAGGTCTCGGTCTCCCGCGGAGAGGATGAGCTCCTCGCCCTCGCGGAGCGCTGCGGACGCCTCGACCTTCCCGCCGCCGGCGGGATCGTCCGAGCGTAAAAGGCTATGAGTCAGCGGAAGCCGCACCTTGTATACCGGCCCGCTTGGCATATAATGGGCAGAGAGCCATGAGTCACGAGAAAATACTGATAGTCGAGGACGAGAAGGTCATCGCCCTCGACATCCAACGACGGCTGGAGCGCTCCGGCTATTCGGTCGTCGGCATGGCCGGCGACGGTCCGGAGGCCCTTGCCCTCGCGAAGGAACGGAGTCCCGATCTCATCCTCATGGACATCCAGATGCCGGGACCGATCAACGGCATCGAGACCGCCAAGCAGATCCGCGCCTTCTACAACACGCCGGTCATCTTCCTCACCGCCTATTCCGAGCCGGGCCTCATCGAACAGGCCAAGGAAGCCGCACCTTTCGGATACATACTCAAGCCCTTCAAGGAACGCGAGCTCCTCACGACCATCGACATCGCCCTCTACAAGAACGACATGGACAAGAAGCTCCGGAGGCAGGAACAGCTCTTCTCGGCCATCCTCCACTCCGTCAACGAGGGCATCGTGGCGACCGACACCGAATTCAGGGTGAGCTTCCTGAATCCCGTGGCCGCCGAGATCGCCGGCATCGGCGAGGAGGAGGCCCGGGGCCGCCACGTCGCGGACGTCCTCTCCCTCATCGAGACCGACTCGAAGCGGAGATTCCTGGCCGACGCGTCGGAGCTCGTCGACGACCGCGCCTGGTTCTTCTCCTCGGTGCAGCTCGAGTGCCGCGACGGCCGCAAATTCCTCGCCGACGGCTCCGTGACCCGCATCCAGCAGCGCGCGAACGACTCCTCGGGCTACGTGGTCACCCTCCGCGACATCAGCCAGATCATGGAGATGTCCGAGACCATCAACTTCCAGGCCAGCCACGACATCCTCACCGGGCTCTCCAACCGCGACGAGTTCTCCTACCGGCTGAACGACCTGCTCCGGAGCGGCAAGCTCCAGACCTCGACCCACGCCCTCCTCATCATCGACATCGACCGCTTCAAGGCGGTCAACGACACCCTGGGCAGCGCCGCCGGCGACGAACTCCTCCGCCAGGTCGCGAAGCACATCCAGGAGAACGTCTCCCGCCACGACGTCTCGGCCAGGATCGGCGGGGACGAATTCGCCATCCTCCTCATGGACTGCGATCCCGAGAACAGCCGCAGCGTGGCCAACCGCCTGCAGGAGACCGTGCAGACCCACCGCTTCGTCTGGGAGACGGGCGTCTTCCCCGTCACCCTCTCGGTCGGCATCGTCCCCATCACCCGCGAATCGGGCGACGCCCAGACCATCATCGCGGCCGCCGACGACGCCTGCCGCATCTCCAAGGAGGGCGGGGGCAACAAGACCACCGTCCTCTCGGTGCAGGACGCCCTCTTCCAGAAGCGCCGCGGCGAGATGGACTGGATCCAGAAGATCAACCGCGCCGTCGAGGAGAACCGCTTCGTCCTCTACCAGCAGCTCATCGACCCCCTCGACCCGGCCAAGGGCCTCGAGAAGAAGCACGAGATCCTCGTCCGCCTCGTCAACGACGACGGGAGCATCGCCTCGCCCGGCGAATTCATCCCGGCCGCCGAACGCTACAACCTCATGCCCCTCATCGACCGCTGGGTGGTCAAGAACGCCCTCGAGAGCTACAAGCGCCTCTCGGACGCGGGTTCGGTCTTCGCGGGACGCATCATCTGCATCAACCTCTCCGGCCCCTCGATCCTCGACGAGGGACTCATCGACTTCATCCTCTTCGAGACGAAGCGCCACGACCTCGACCGCTCGCGGTTCTGCTTCGAGATCACCGAGACCGCGGCCATCCAGAACCTCGCCTCGGCGAGCCGCTTCATGACGAAGCTCAAGGACGAGGGCTTCACCTTCGCCCTCGACGACTTCGGCTCCGGGTTCTCGTCCTTCGGCTACCTCAAGAACCTGCCCGTGGACTACCTCAAGATCGACGGCTCCCTCGTGCAGGGCGTCCACGAGTCCGCCGTCTCCTACACCATGGTCGAGGCGATCAACTCCGTCGGCCACGTCATGAAGATCCGCACCATCGCGGAGTTCGTGAAGTCCCCCGAGATCAAGCAGAAGCTCATCGAGATCGGCGTGGACTACGTCCAGGGCTACGAGATCGCGATGCCCTCTCCCTTTCTCTGAGCTCCGCTCCTCTCCTGGAACCCTGACCTCAGGCCATCCTCGATGACGACCTCGGAGACAGCCGCCTCGAAGCGGGGGATCTCGTCGAGGCTCTTCGCGGGACTGAGCTCGCGGGGATGGGCGAGGGCCAGGATCCTGGCGCGACCGCGGGAGGCGAAGACCGCGTCGGCGTTGTCGAGGGCGCACTCGCCGCCCGCCGGGTCGTTGCCCGGTATCGCATAACCTTTCCCGGGCACCCACCATTTATCCCTGAGCTCCTCGAGCGCCGCGGCGAGGGCCGAGGCGCGGTAGACCCTCAGGCCCACGTTCGAGTAGGCCTCCCCTCCGCCCGTCCCGCCCTTGGCGAGGCCGAGCTTGTCGTGGCCGAAGGCGACGGGCCTCCCCTCGGCGTCGAGGCCGATGGGATAGGCCGGCGCCGGCAGGAGGGCCGCGGGGATGAGGAGATCGCAGCCCGCGAAGGCGCCGCCTTCGGAGAGGAAGTCGAGGGCTGCCATCGCGAGGACCGAGGCCTCGACGCTGTGGCGGGAGTTCGCGTCCCCGCCGAAATTCGTCACCACCCACTCCGCCTCGCGCCAGAGGGCCCGGCACTGCCAGGCCGCGTCACCGTGGCCGAGGGGCTTCCCGAAGGGCGCCTCCTGGGTGGCGAAGCGCCAGGTCCCCTCCGGACCCTCGAAGCCGAGGGGCGCGAAGATGCCGCGCCGTATTTCCTCCTCGTGGCCGCGCACCACGACCACATGGGCGCCGAGGCCGGCGACCGCCGCGAAGGAATAGGCCGCGATGGGAATGCCGCCTTGCGCGGCGGCGCCGGAACGGAGGAAGTCGCGCACCGGGAAGAGGCCGCGGGGCAGGGCCGGATCGAAGGAGGCGGCCGCCCCGGATAGGGTCCCCGCCCTGCGGGCCGCCTCGAGGGAGGCCTGCCAACGCGAACCCGAGCCCGCGAGGAGGGTGAGGGAGACCGCGGAGCCGAGAACCGTGGAACGCCAGCCCCCCGTGGCGGAGGCCGCGACGCCCGCCTCCTCCGCCGCGATGCGTGGAATGTCGCCCCGGGCGGCGAAGGCTTCGGCGTGGCGCCGACCGACCAGCTCCCCGAGGATCGCCATCTCAGCCGGCCTTCTTGAGCACGCGGTACTTCTTCACGAAGCCCGAGGGCCGGTAGGTCATCTTCGCCTGCCTGAGCCCCTCGTCCCCGAGGTCCTGCTCGCGGTTGATCACCGTGAAACAGCCCGGAAGATGCTGGGCGAAGGCCTGGTTGATGTACTGGTACACGCCCTTGAAACGATCGATGGCCTTCTCGAAATGGATCGTGAACATGCGGCCCCGGGCCAGGGCCTCGCCGAGGCACCAGCCCGCGCTCTGGCCGTCGACATAGTAGACGCAGCCGCGGAGGCCGAGGTACTCGAAGCGCTCGAGGGCCTCGCGGGCCGCGTCGTAGTCGCCCTGGTGGCCGCGCTCCGCCATCCACTCGTCGAGCACCTTGAGGGCGTCGGGCACGAGCTCCTCCGTGAGCACGCGCTGCGCGCCCGTGTAGGAGTTCTGGAAGGCGTTCACGAGGTTCCGCTTCTTGTGGTAGGTCTTGCCCTCGAGATTGGCGAGGTCGGCACGCTCGTAAATATAGTCGAAATTGTCACGATCCTCGGCGACTGTCCAACCCTTGGCCTCGAGGTGGACGCGATGGGCGGCCGCCTGGGTCTCCGAGAGGTTCTTGAGGTAATCGTGGCGGGCCATGAGCTCGTCGAGGATGGGCGAGGGCGGAAGCTCGCAGGGGACGTAGAAGAAACTCTTCCCGTTCTTCGCCCCCTCGATGACGCAGCCCTTCCCCCCCGGCAGGTGGGAGACGCGGTAGCCGTAGGTTCCGCGGAAGAGGTAGAGATTCGAGAAATTGAATTCGGAAATCCCGTCGGGAAGCATGTTGAGGGCCGGATGGAGCTCGTCCTTCATGTCGAGGGAGATGGGGGCGAACTCGGGCCAGGAGGGTATGGGCATGGGGACAATGATACGAAGATAACCCTCCGGGCGGCAAGGGAGTCGGACTAGATGTACTCGATGCGGTGCTCCACCGGGATGGCCAGCTTGAAGAGGGCCGAGACCCCGCAGTACTTCTCCTGCGAGAGCTCGACGGCGCGGGCCACCCGCTCCTTGTCCATGCCGTCCGACTCGCGGAAGCGGTAGACCATGGTCATGGACTTGTAGTAGACGGGCTGGGCCTCCGTGAGCTCGCCCTCGACCCTCATCTCGAACCAGCCGAGTGGTTGCTGCATCTTCTTCAGGATCGAGACCACATCCATGCCCGAGCAGCCCGCGATCGCCGCGAGGAGGAGCTTCTTGGGGCTGGCTCCCGTGGGCGGGGAGTCCGGGGACGCGGGGGCGTCCATGCGGAGCGTGTAGCCGGGGAATTCCGACTCGAAGGCCATGTCCCCGGTCCAGGTGGTGACGATCTCGTGGCTGCTCATGCTCTCCTCCTCGATTAGGCCCGCTACTCGCCCGCGGGCGCGAGCTCGACGGTGAAATGCCTCAGGATGGGCGCCTCGCGCGTTATGCGATACCCGCGCTTGATCTCATCGCGCCGCTCCCAGACCTTTCCCGCCACGGCCGCCACGTATTCCATGTGGAGGTCGGTGTAGACCCGCCGCGGAATCGCGAGCCGCACGAGTTCGAGGGCGGGAAAGCGGTCCTGGCGCGTCAGGGGATCCCGATCCGCCATTATCGCGCCGATCTCGACCCCGCGCACCCCGCCCTCGCGGTAGAGCTCGACGCCGAGCGTCTGGGCCCGGTACTCCTCCTTGGGGAGCTGGGGGAGGAAGCGCGTCGCGTCGATGAAGATCGCGTGCCCGCCGAAGGGTTTCTGGACCGGAATCCCGCGCGCCACCAAGGAGGCGCCGAGCCTGCCGACCTGACCGACCCTGGCCTCGAGGTAGTCGAACTCCGTGGCCTCGCGGAGACCGACGGAGAGGGCGCCGAGATCACGGCCCGCCATGCCCCCGTAGGTGTTGAAGCCCTCGTGCATGATGTTGAAGGTCATGGCCTTCTCCATGAGGGCCCTGTCGCGGAAGGCCGTGAAGCCGCCGATGTTGACGATGCCGTCTTTCTTGCTCGACATGGTCGCGCCGTCGGCGTAGGAGAACATCTCGCGGACGATCTCGCGGATCGACTTGTCGGCGTAGCCCTTCTCGCGGAGCTTGATGAAGTAGGCGTTCTCGGCGAAGCGGGCGGAATCGATGAAGAGGGGGAGGCCGTGGGCGCGGCAGAGGGCCGAGACGCCACGGATATTCTCCATGCTGACCGGCTGCCCCCCCGAGGAGTTGCAGGTGACGGTCAGGATGAAGACGGGCACCCGCTCGCGGGGCGTGGCCTTGAGGAAGGCCTCGAGGCGGCCGAGATCGACATTGCCCTTGAAGGGATGGTCGGCCTCCGTGTCGAAGGCCTCCTTGATGGTGAGGTCGAGGGCCTCGGCATGACGGAATTCGATGTGCCCCTTCGTCGTGTCGAAGTGGGAGTTGCCCGGGACGATCTTGCCCTCGCCTTCCTTCCCGGTCCCGATGAGGGTCGAGAACAGGACATTTTCCGCGGCGCGGCCCTGGTGGGCCGGGAGGAAATGCGGAAAACCGAGGATCTCCTCGATGCTCTCCTTCAGCTTGTAGTAGGAGGAGGCCCCCGCGTAGCTCTCGTCGCCGAGCATAATCTCGGCCCACTGGGCCGAGGACATGGCCCCCGTCCCCGAGTCCGTCAGGAGGTCGATGTACACTTGCTCGCTCCGGAGGTTGAAGAGGTTGAAACGGGCCTCGCGAATCCAGGCCTCGCGCTCTTCGCGCGTGGAACGGCGGATGGTCTCGATGCTCTTGATGCGCCAGGGCTCGGCATAGGGAAGGTCCATGGTTCCTCCTCGTCTGCGCGATGATAGCCGGGAAAGGCGGCAGGGTCAAACGGAAAGAAGATTAACTCCTTGCCCGGAAACAACTTGCACCTTCATATAGAAACACCAAGGTAGTGTATCGAAGCTTTGGGAAGCAGGGAGGTCGGGGAGTGTGTCGAAGCTTGGGGATGCTGGAGCCACTCGGCCGCCCGGGAATAGCCGGATGGTCTTTCCCGGCCGGACTTGTGCTGTTGCCCGCCAATTCATTTTCGGAAAACAAGATCGGAGACGTCCATCCCAAAGCTTCGATACACTGTCCCTGCATTGTTAAGATTCATTGATTCGGGATAGGCTGACTGCGATGCGACAGGATTGGAAAACCTCCTTCCGGGCCGTCTGGATCGCCGAGTTCATCGCCATCGCCGGTTTCCAGACTTCCACCCCCATTTTGCCCTTCTATCTTGCCGACCTCGGCGTAAGAGGCACGGCGGCCCTCAACTTCTGGAACGGTACCATCAACGCCCTGACCTCCCTCGCCCTGGCCCTCGTCGCTCCCCTCTGGGGCAGCCTCGCCGACAGCTATGGCAAGAAGCCGATGCTCCTCCGCGCAACCGCCGGAGGTGCCCTCCTCCTCGGCCTCATGGCCTTTGTCACGGCGCCCTGGCAGCTCCTCACCCTCAAGATCCTGCAAGGAGCAGTCACCGGAACGGTGGCGGCCGCGACCGTCCTCGTCGCCACCATCGTGCCCGAGGAAGAGGTCGGCTACCGCCTCGGCCTCCTCCAGGTTTCGGTCTTCCTCGGCTCGAGCTCGGGCCCCCTCATCGGCGGGATCATCGGTGACCTCGTCGGGAACCGGGCCAACTTCCTGGTCACCGCGGTTCTCCTCGCGATCGCATCCTTCCTGGTTGGCCGCTTCGTCCACGAGGACCACCATCCCCGGCCGCGGGAAGGAAGGGGACGACCCCGCTTCCTCCCCGATCTCTCCGCCCTCGGGGCGAATCCTCTCCTCCTCGGTCTCCTGTTTTGCGTCTTCGCCATCCAGGTCGGCAGCGGTATCGCCAATCCCATTCTCCCCCTCATCGTTCAGGACATGACCGGGAACGCGGCCGGCACGGCCTCCCTTTCAGGCCTCATCATCGGCGGCGCGGCCATTTCGGGCGCCCTCGCCGCGGCCCTCATCGGGAAAATCTCGGGACGCTTCGGCTACGGCAGGACCCTCGTCGCCTGCCTCTTCCTCTCCTTCGCCTTCTACGTCCCCCAGGGCCTCACCCATTCTCCCTGGGTCCTTCTCGGACTCCGCATGATCGCCGGCGCCTTCATGGGAGGCACCATGCCCAGCGTCAACGCCCTCCTCGCGAGGACAGCCGACCGCCAGAGCCAGGGCGCTGTCTTCGGCCTCTCCTCTTCCTTCTCCAGCGGAGGCGCCGCCCTCGGTCCCGTCCTCGGAGCCCTCGTGGCGACGGCGGCGGGCTATTCCTCGGTCTTCTTCGCTACGGGCGCTATCCTCGGCCTTACTGGTCTCCTTATCTGGCGGAGCACGCATAGGCTGGTCGACCTGCCCGCCGCCAAGATCCCGAAAGAAGCTGCCGTGCTCGGGGACAGCCCCCTCGATTGACCGCGGCCCCCTGTTGGTGTATCGAACCTTGGGGACGCGAGAACCTTCAGGCAACATGCTGGCGGGCCAGAACACCGCTACCTTGGGATATTCCAGGAGAATGCATACTATTTCATTCGGGGGAAACAAGATCAATGCAGCCCATCCCTAAGGTTCGAGACACTACCCTGAGGACACTCTCTGGGGTGGCGGGGGGTCTCGTCCTCATCTTCCTCCTCGGAACCATCTTCGCCCTAGCCACCGGAACCCGCGAGAAGGCCCTTGCCTCCGTGGCGGCCGCCCCCCCCGTGGAGGGCTCCGACATCTTCGACCTCGGCCAGCTCCGGACGAAGACCGCCGATCCCAAGCCCGCCCTCATCGCCCTTCGCCTCAGCCTGCCCTATCCGGCCGGCCAGGTCGCCTTCCGCGAGGAACTCGGCAAGAAGGCCCCCGCCCTCCGGGCCGCGGCCCTGCGCTACCTCGCCACGAAAAATGCCGAGGAACTGCGGCCCGCCCTCGAGGGCGGCCTCAAGGCCGGCCTCCGCGATGTCTTCAATTCCCTCCTTTCCCTCGGTAAGATCGGGGAGCTATGGATAACCGATCTCGCCGTGATCCAATGAGACACGGGGACAGAGCATGAGCTTCAAACCACGGTTCGTGGCCGTCGACCTCGACGGCACCGTCCTCCTCGACGGCAGGATAGGCGAACGCACCCTCGCGGTTTTTGCCTCCCTCCGGGCGCGGGGCCTCGTCATCCTCGTCGCGACGGGGAGGCCGCGGCGCTCGACCCTCCCCTGGGCCGCCAAGCTCGGCGCGGTCTCGGGCCTGGTCTGCCACAATGGAGCCGCCGTCTACGACGCCGCGGGGGCCCTCCTCTCCGAAGTCACCATCGAGGACGGGACGGCGCGCCGCCTCGTCGCCCTGGCCCGCGGCATCCCCCAGCACTTCCACGGTTTCATCGGCGACGAGTGGTACTACGAGACGCCCCGCGAGGGCACGGCCCGATACGAGGGCCGTTCGGGTTTCCCCGGAAGGCGCGTCGACTTCTCCTCGATGGAGAGGCTCGGTTTCCACAAGACCATGTTCGTCGCCACCGAGCCCGAGGTGCCCGCCCTCGTCGAGGCGGTCTCGGACTCCCTCGGTCCCGCCCTCGAGATCTACCCCACGGGCTCGGGCTTCGTCGAGCTCGTGGCCCCCGGCATCAGCAAGGGCAGGAGCCTCGCCCGCCTCGTGGAGAGTCTCGGCGGCCGGATGGAGGAGGTCCTCGCCTTCGGCGACGCCTGGAACGATCTCGACATGCTCCGCATGGCCGGGGCGGGCGTGGCCATGGGCAACGCCCCGGAGCCGATGCGCGCCCAGCTTTCCCTCGTTGCCCCCCCTGCCTCCGAGGAGGGCGTCGCCCTCTGGCTCGAGGAGAACCTCGCGTGGGCGTGACTGGAATGCAGGAGTACTGAAGAAACGTAGGACTTTCGAAAGATAGAGTCTGGAAGTTAAAGCTATAGTTATTAACAATGGCGCTCTCCAAACGCGATCAAGCTCGATAGCCGGGGTGGTGGAAGGGTAGACACCGGGGACTTAAAATCCCCTGCTGCGTGAGCGGCGTGCGAGTTCGAGTCTCGTCCCCGGCAAAATAAAGGCCGCCCCGGATTTCTCCGGAGCGGCCTTTGTTTTCCTTGGGTGGCCGCCCGCGTTGGCCGGCGGCCCTTCGTTTTAGTTGATCGTGATCAGGATCACATTGTCCGTGCCCGCCGTTGGGGCGGGATTGAGATTGTCGTAGGCGTTGCCAGCCGCATCCTTGACGGCGATCGAGTAAACGCCGATGGGATCGGTCGCACCCTTGGCGGCCTTGAAAAGGACGGTGCAGGAGGTGTTCTCGCCAGCAGCGTTCTTAGTCATCGAGACTTGGGCGACAGTGAGAGCCGCAGGAGTGCCCTGGGCGATGACCTGGGTCGGCAGGATCGTAGCCATGGGCTCGGTGCCGGCGAGGCCGAAGGTGACCGTGTAATACTGATCGAGGTTTGCGTTGGCGTTGATGGTCACCGTGAAGCCGTCGCTGGTGCCGGGACCATTATTTGCCGCGCCGGGACCGGCGACGCCGTCGAGGTTGTCGGCGGTCGCGGCGAGAGCGCTCGGGGCCTGGGTGTCGGCGATTGTGAAGGCCGAGGTGACCCAGGCGGAATCGGGGGCGCCGGAGATGGGCGCGGCGGTGTCACGGGCCCGGGCCCTGATGGTGATGGCCTTCGTCGGGGTCACGACATTCGTGCCGGGCAGGGCGAGGGAGGCGATGTAGTAAAGGCTGTCGCTCGAGAGGGTCATCGCGCTTGTGTTGATGTTGCCGCCGGTGATCCAGCCCGGGTCGCCCGCATACTGGAACTCCCAGAGATAGTTGTCGGCGCCGGTGACGAAGCCGAACTGAACCTTGATGGCGGTCTCGGCGTTGTTGTACTTGCCTCGCTGCCAGTACTGCTTGGCCGCGTCGGCGATGTACTTGGTGGGCACGTCCTGAGCGATGGTCGGGGTGGCGAGCTGGGCGGCCGGGGCGGTGGTGAAGCCGCAGACCGTGCCCGTCGAGTCGGTCAGGATATCGTCGAGGGCGAAGAGCGCGCCGGTCACCTTGTACATGACCTTGTAGGCCACATTGTTGACGAGGCTGTTCGTCGGGTTGAAGGTGAGGGTCGTCTTGGTGGTCGTGTCGATAGAAATTGCCGCGGGGATATTCTGCCCGGCCGCGTCCTGGAGGAAGGTGGCGAAGGGATCGAAGCTCGACAACGGCACATTGAAAGTGAGGACGATGTCGTTGGCCACGGGGAAGAGGACCGAGTTGAGCGGGGTCGTTCCGTAAGCCACCCAGCTGTTCGCGCTGACGAGCTTGAGGGCATCGCGCACAATGAAGGTGAAGGGCCCGTCGACGAAGGGCACGCCGTCCGCCGACTCGAAGCCGGTGAAGGTGGCGGTGATGGTCTTCCCGTACTCGAACATGTCGTTGGGCGTCACGGTGTAGACCGTGTTGCCGGCCGTCCAGGCGCCGGAATACAGGTAGCTGTTGTTGTCGGTCCCGGCAATGTCGCCGTCCGTGACGGCGAGACTGCCCTTGGCCGTGTCCATGGACTTGCTGAAGGTGAAGACGAGGGGGGTGCGGGCCAGGGCGGTGCCCGGATCGAATTTGGTCGTCGTGGAGGCGACTGCAGGGCTGAAGGCCACGACCGTTGGCGCTATGGCGGCGACGAAGTAATGCGTGCCGATGGCCCGCGACTTCCCGGCCTGGATCTCGCCGTCGGCGATGCCGGTGGGGCTCACTGCCGAGGTGATGTCGCTCGTCGTCCCGTCGATGATGGTGTCGTGGTCGAGACGGAGGGTAATCGTATAGGCCGGATCGGAGATCAGCCCGACCGCCGGGACGTTGGCGATGGTGAAGACGCCGGTGGCCGCGGCGACTGTCCCGGTCCTGAGGAGGGGCATGCTGTTGTTCCAGGCGGCGAAATCGGCGACGATGGTGTAGTCGGTCGCGGGGAAGGCTGCCAGATCGTCGGAATCGGTTCCGATTGTCTTGATCTTGGCGATGCCGGTCAGCGTAGCATTGCAGGGATAGAGTGTGAATACGTCCGTCGAGCCTCCCGTCAGGCTGATATTCACGAAATAGGGCCCCCCATTGGGCGTGATGAGGGAGGGATTCGTCAGCGGATTGCCGGCCGTGTCGAGGACCGTCGCGAGCTGGGAGTCATTGCGCAAGGCAGCCAGGTCGGGAACCGTGACCGTGATGCTGAGGGCTGTCGAGCTGACACCGTTCCCCAGGAAGATGGTGTGCACGCCCGAGATCAGCTTGGTGAGCTCGAAGTGGCCGTTGCCGTCGGTGCCGACGCTGACGATGTCCCTTGAGACCCCTCCGGTGGTGGTAGAGACGGTGATGCCGGAAAGAGGGCTGCCGTCGGGGCCGACGATCCTTCCGCCCACGGATCCGTAGACAGTGATGCCCTCAAGGGTGCTCGAGCTTACAGCCGCACCCGAATCCGTCGCCTGCTTGCAGGCCCCTAGAAGCGCGACGGCCGCGATCAGGCCGACGAGGGCTAGAAGCCCTGTGACTTTTCTCATTCTCTCCTCCTATGGAATCTGGTAAGGTAGGCCGTCCCTGACGGCCTAAGGGTATATTTTAGTGCGCTTGGTGCCCGGATTCCAGCTGTCGATACCTCGGTCCGGTTTTTCTTTCCGAGCGGGAAGCCGGTCGATTGAACCTTGCGAAATGTGCCGTACATACACGCTTCGCGGGAGGTCATTTCGCAAGGTTCTACACCGATTCCTTGATATTCGCCGTTCGCGCGGGCGAACGGCACTATTTGCATAGATCGGTAGGCACTCATTTCCCCGACCCGTATTCCGGGGCGGGTCCTCCCGATCGCTGCGATCGGGCTCCGGCATCTCAAGGCCGATAAGGATGGATCGAATGCGACGAATCGAAGGTCTCGCCCAGGGTTGGCTTCTGAGGCGCGGCGACGACTCCGCCTGGCTCTCCCCGGACTTCGAGCCCGAGGGCTGGGAGTCCGTCACCCTCCCCCGCTCCAATATCGAGCTCCCCCTGAACGGTTTCGACGAAAAATCCTATCAATTCATATCGACCTGGCTCCGCGACCTCGAGATCTCCGCGGGGGACCTCGGGGCTGGGCGCCGGCAGCTCCTCGACTTCGAGGCCGTGATGACGGCAGCCCGGGTCTTCGTGAACGGGAGGGAGGCCGGCGGCCACGAGGGCGGCTACACACCTTTCTCGCTCGAGCTCACGGGGCTTCTTCGCGAGGGCCGGAACCGCCTCGCGGTGGTAGTCGACTCCCGGGAACTGCCGGGAGTCCCGCCCTTCGGTCATGTGGTCGATTATCTCTCCTTCGGTGGCATCTATCGCGAGGTCTTCCTTCGCGTCGTCGAGGCCGCTTCCATCGCCTCGGTCTTCGCGCGTCCCGAGGGCGCCCTGAAAGCGAGGAAGAGGCTCAGGCTCGAGGTGGAATTCGCCGCCTCGACTTCCCCCGCCGCCGCCTCCCTTCGGCTTGTCGCCGAGCTGCGGCCCGCGAAGGTCCGGCCCTCTTCCCCTGCCCTCGCGACTGCCTCGCTCGAGCTTGCCCCGGGGTCGGGGGCCGCCGAACTCCTCTTCGAAGACCTCGAGGGCATCGATTTGTGGGAGCCTGCCCATCCAGCCCTCTATTCGGTCCTCCTCCGGCTCGAAGGGGCAGGCGGGGAGATCGATGCAGTCTCGGTCCGCTTCGGCTGGCGCGAGGCCGAGTGGAGGCCCGAGGGCTTCTTCCTCAACGGGAGGCTCCTGAAGCTCCGGGGCCTCAACCGCCACCAGGCCTGGCCCTACGTGGGCTACGCGATGCCCGAGCGGGTCCAGCGTCGCGACGCGGAGATCCTGAAGCGCGAGCTCGGTCTCGACATGGTCCGTTCCAGCCACTACCCGCCCTCGCGGCACTTCCTCGACGCCTGCGACGAGCTCGGTCTCCTCGTCTTCGAGGAACTCCCGGGCTGGCACCACATCGGCGACGAGGCCTGGAAGCGAAGGGCCCTCGAGGCCCTCGAGGCGATGATCCTCCGCGACAGGAACCGGCCCTCGGTGGTGCTCTGGGGCGTCCGCGTCAACGAGAGCGCCGACGATCACGACTTCTACACGAGGACCAACGCGCTGGCCCGCCGTCTCGATCCGACACGGGCCACGGGGGGCGTGCGCTGGCACGAGAAGAGCGAGCTCCTCGAGGATGTCTTCACCTTCAACGACTTCACCCACGCGGGGGGGAAGGCCGTCCTCAAGGCTCCGCGGAGGGTGACGGGGCTCCGCCGCGATGTTCCCTATCTCGTCACCGAGCACGACGGGCACATGTTCCCGGTCAAGCGCTTCGACCAGGAGGAGAGGCTCGCGGAGCAGGCCCTCCGCCACGCGCGGGTCCTCGACGCCGCCCTCGGCTCGCCCTCCATCGCGGGAGCCCTCGGCTGGTGCGCCTTCGACTACAACACGCACAAGGACTTCGGCTCGGGCGACCGGGTCTGCTACCACGGGGTCTCGGACCTGTTCCGGATCCCGAAGTACGCGGCCTTCGTCTACGCGAGCCAGGTGGAGCCCTCGGAGCGCATCGTCCTCGAGGCGGCCTCCCTCTTCGCCAAGGGCGAGCGCGACGCCGCCGCCCTCCTTCCCGTGCAGGTCTGGACCAATTGTGATGAAGTTCTGCTTTACCGGGCGGGGGAGAGGATCGGCTCCTATCGTCCCGACCGGGCCTCCTTTCCCCACCTCCCCCACCCGCCCGTGGTCATCGCCGATCTCATCGGCGACCGCCTGGCCGGCGAGGGCTTCTCGGCGCGCGACCAGCGTCTGGCCAAGGAGATCGTCGGCGTGGTGCTCTCGAAGGGCCTCCAGGCCCTCTCCTGGCTCCAACTCCTCCGCATGGGCCATCTCCTCTTCCGCAAGCGCATGAGCTTCGCCGACGGGGAGCGCCTCGTCATGCGCTTCGCCATGGGCTGGGGCCAGGCCGACGAGACCTGGGAACTCGCGGGGCGCGTGGGCGGAAAGGAGGTGGCGCGCCGACGCTACGGCGGGGACGCGAGGGCCGAGCGCCTTTCGATGGAGGCGGACGACGAGGCCCTCTTCTCCGACGGGGTCGACGCCACTCGTGTGACCCTCCGCCTCCTCGACCAGTACGGCAATCTCCATCCCTTCGCGGCCGAGGCGGTGGAGCTCTCGATCGAGGGGCCGGGGGAGCTCCTCGGTCCCTCCCTCCTCCCCCTCCTCGGAGGGGCGAGCGCCTTCTGGGTGCGAAGCTCCCCCGAGGCGGGTACGATCAGGGTTGCGGCCCGGGGCTCGCGCTTCGCTGCCGAGACGCGAATCGCGAGCGGGCCCAGGCCCTGAGGTCGGGAAGGGTCTCGGCCGCGAGGCTGGCGAGGCGGACCGCGAAGGGTCGCGGATATTCCTCGATGATGTAGTCCACGAGGCGCCTCTCGAGTCTCTCCCCCGATATGGCCTCGATGAGGGACTCGAGCCCGCCGGGGCCGGTCGTCGCCTCGGTCTCGGGCAGGGGCTTCCCGGCCGCCTTCGCGGCCTTCGGCGGGGAGGCGGACAGGATGGAGGCCAGGGAGGTCCTCGTCCTGGGCTCCTCGCGCCAGAGGAAGAGGAGCTCGAGGAGGGCGGCGAAGCGGTCCTCGCGATCGCGGGCCGAGAGGCGCGGGAGGATCTCCCCGAGGTCCCTCCGCCTGAGCCTGAGGATGCGGAGGTACTTGCTCCCGCCCTCGATGAAGCCGGCCACGAGATCCGACCATAGCTTGGCCTGCACGATGCTCGGGATGCCCAGTGTGTTGAGCAGGGGGGCGAAGGCCGTGGCGAAGGGCCAGGAGAGGATGGAGCGGAAGAAATTGGCGCGCACCACGCCGCGATCGAAGCCCCTGAGCGTGTTGTGCAGGGCGATATAGAGCCCGTTGGCTCCCGAGATGAAGAAGAATTTGGCCGCGTTGTGCGACACACCATCGGTGGCGAAGGGCCAGAGCAGGTCGAAATTGGCCTTCACGAAGCCCAGGATGGGCACGGAGAATCCGGTCCAGAACAGGGAGCGCGCCACGTTGTCGAAGTTGACGCTGCTGAGGGTCCAGGACCTGAGGCGCGTCCCGCGCGAGGCGATGAGGTCCGCGGCCATGTTCCTGAGCCCCGTGATCCCGAGCCAGAGGAAGGCGTAGCCGTCCCCGATGAAGCTCCGGGCCACGAGAAAGCCGAAGGCCGCGAGGAGGAGATCCCGGAGCCAGGGATTGAGGTAGTGCAGGGTCTTCCTGATGGTGAGCGACCCCGAGCCGTCGTCGGGCTCGTCGCCGATCCGGTTGGGCCGGGGCGCCGAGATCTTGCCCATGGCGTAGAGGAGGGGCGTCTCGCGGGCCTGGGCGAGGTCGACGGGAGCGCCCCGGGCGCGCACGAGAAGGGCCGCCTCGGGCGGGAGACAGAGGCGGTGGCTGCCCCAGCGCCCGGGCAGGGTCAGGGTCGCCTCGCGGAGGCCTCGGCCTCCCCGCCGGGCCGCGAGGACGCGGTCGGCGTAGATGAAGCCCATGCCTGGTATGTCGGGGCTCCTTCCCGTGGCGTCGCTGCCCGGGACGGCGAGGAGGGGGCGCCCCCCCCGGGCCGCGGCCTCGAGGTTGCTGTCGTTGACGGCCTCGCAGAGGGCCCGGATGTCGGCCGGATCGCGCGTGAGGCTGTCCTGGGTGTTGAAGATCTCCACTTCGTCGATGAGGTCCCGCGACGACGCGAGCAGGGCCAGGGCCTTCTCGCGTCCGTGCTCGATGGGATGGAGGACGCGGATGCGGCAGCCCGCGCCGCGGAGGGCCCGCGACATGCGCCCGAGGTCGTCGAAGACCGAACTGTAGTCGCCCGCCCCGGGCCCGGCGAAGAAGCGACGCCTGAGGCCCTCGGGGCTGAGATCGGCGTACTCCGCCCGGGCGAGACGGTAGCGCTCGGCGAGCCTCCTCACCTCGAGGGCGGCGACCAGTCCCCCGGCGAGGTCCGACTCGGAGCGCGCGAGTCGGGCCTTGAGGAGGAGGACCCGGTTCAGGGCGACGGGCTCGAGGAGGGAGAAGAGGTAGTCGCCGAGGTGGGCGCGAGAGACCCGGCTCGCGGGCACGAAGCGTTCGAGGTCGCGCATCCTGAGGCGGGGCAGGCGGTAGCGTCGGCCCTTGGGGAAGCCCCGGTTCAGGGCCTCGAGGCCCGTCTCGTTGAAGTCGGACAGGAGGGCGCGGAGGGATTCGACGCGGTGCTCCTGGTTCTCCTCGAGACCCTCGACGAGCTCGCGGAGGAGGCGCCGGTTGTCGCGGAAGAACTCCCTGATGGCCCCGCCCCGCTCGAGCTCGGGAAGGAGGGCCATGAAGTGGAAGCGCCGGTCCTCGGTGTTGAGGCTGAACTCGATGCCGAGGCGGACCCGGATGCCGACCACGCGCCCGGCCTCGACAGCCTCGGCCATCTGTTCGAGGGCCGTTGGCCCGCCGCAGGCCAGGGTCAGCTCGGAGATGCCCTTGATGAAGGCGTCGATGAGGAGCTGGGTCGCGTTCTTGCGGCCCGAGGTCGAGCTGTCGTGGACATTGCCGTCGAAGCCCGCGTCGAGCTCGCGGAGGGGCTTCCCCAGCTCCGGCAGCTCGATCATGTGGTTCTCGCGGAGGAGGCGGCGGATGACGGGATGCTGACCGGTCGAGGAGTCGGAGAAGTCCTGGAGGAGCTCGAGCTGGCGCCTCCGGTTGCCGCGGTTCTTCACCGCCTCCTTCACGAGGGCGAGCTGGATCCTCGCCGTGTTGAGGGGCATGTCGAGGGTGGAGGAATGGAAGGAGAGTTCCATGAGGCGCTTCAGGGCCGCGAGCCGCGAGCGGGCCCGATGGGAGTCGAGGTCGCGGACCACGCGCACATAGGCCTCGGCGATCGAGACGCGGCGGCTCCGGAACCAGCGGGTCACGCCGAGGGGCTGGGACCAGGCATCCTCGCGGTCCCGGCGGGGATCGTCCACCCGGGCGTTCAGTTCGCGCCGGAGACGGTGGAGTTCGCCCGAAAAGCTCAGGCTCCCGATGACTCTATCCAGCAGCCTGGCCATGCGGCGCTCCTTTCCTCCGGGTGACGGTTAGTGTAGGGTGACGGCGTCGCGGCCACAAGCGCGGCGACGGGCGGCCGCGGGCCGCGGGGAGGAAGGAATGGACGCCGCCATGATCTGGGCCCACCGGGGTTTTTCCGGCATCGCGCCCGAGAACACCATCGTCGCGGCCCGCGAGGCCTTCGCGGCCGGGGCCGACGGCTGGGAACTGGACGTCGCGGCCAGCTCCGACGGCGAACTTGTCGTCATCCACGACGACGGCCTCGAGCGGACCACCGACGCGAAGCTCCGTTTCCCCGACCGCTCGCCCTGGTCGGTCTACGACTTCACCCTCGAAGAGCTCCGGAGCCTCGACGCGGGCTTCTGGTACGCGGCCGCCGACCGCTTCGGGCAGGTCGCCTCGGGGCGGGTCGACGCGCGGCGCCTGGCCTCCTACGCCCTCGAGAGGCTGCCCACCCTCCGCGAGGCCCTCGAATTCACCAAGGCCCGGGCCTGGAAGGTCAATGTCGAGATCAAGGACGCGACGGGACGGGCCTGCGACGCCTGGATCGTCGAGAAGACCGTGGCCCTGATCCGGGAGCTCGGTCTCGTCGACTCGGTCCTCCTCTCCTCCTTCAACCACGAGTATCTCCGGAGGGCCCGGAAGGCCGACCCTGCCTTGGCCCTGGCGGCCCTGGTCGAGAAGGATCCTCCCGATCCCGTCGCCCTCCTCCGAGAGCTCGGCGCCCGGGCCCTCAATCCCCGCCTCGCCTCGCTGAAGGAGGCCACGGTGCGGGCGCTCAGGGCGGCCGGCTTCGAGGTCAACGTGTGGACCGTGGACGAGCCGGCCGACATGAGGCGCCTCCTCGACTGGGGCGTGACCGGGCTCATCACCGACTTCCCCGATCGGGCGGTCGGCCTTTTGGGACGCGAGGAAAGGCCCTGAGAGCCCGAGCCTCCGGGACCGTCAGGCGGATCGGCCAAGTTGAAGCCAGCGTCGGGCGAAATAGCCGATTGCGCGAACGCCTGTCCGGATTTACACTGGATCCGCGCGGGCTCGCGCTCGCGTCAATCCAGACAGGAGGCCCAGATGAAACGAATCGCGCTCATCGCGCTCGCCCTCGGTATGTCGGTCGCCACCTTCGCCCAGGTGGTGACAGTCGATTTCTGGCATGCCATGACCGGCAAGAACGGCGAGATCGTCAACGCGGTCTGCCAGAAGTTCAACGACAGCCAGACCGAGTACAAGATCAACCCGGTCTACAAGGGCAGCTACAGCGACACGATGAACGCCGGCATCGCGGCCTTCCGCGCCAAGGCGGCTCCCGGCATCATCCAGGTCTACGAGGTCGGCACCGCGACCATGATGTCGGCGAAGGGAGCCATCAAGCCGGTCTATCAGCTTATGAAGGAGCAGAAGGAGAAGTTCGACCCGAAGGTCTATATCCCGACGATCACGAGCTACTACTCCACGGCCAAGGGCGAGATGCTGTCCATGCCCTTCAACTCCTCCACGGCGGTCATGTACTACAACAAGGACGCCTTCCGCGCCGCTGGCCTCGATCCCGAGAAGCCTCCCGTGACCTGGCCCGAGTTCTTCGAGGCGGCCAAGAAGATCAAGGCGGCCGGCTATGAGGGCGGCTTCACGACCAACTGGATTTCCTGGATCCAGCTCGAGAATTTCTCCGCCTGGCACAACCAGAGCTTCGGCACCAAGGCCAACGGCTTCAACGGCACCGACACCCAGCTCGTCTTCAACACCCCGCTCACGGTCAAGCACCTCCAGACGATCTACGATCTCTCGAAGCAGGGAGTCTTCATCTACGGCGGCCGCGAGAACAAGGCCAATCCCCTCTTCATCTCCGGCAAGGTCGGACTCCACTTCGAGTCCATCGGCGGCTACGGTACCATCAAGGCCGGCGCCAAGTTCGACTTCGGTGTCGCCCGCCTTCCCTATTACCCTGATGTCAAGGGAGCCCCCCAGAACTCCATCATCGGCGGCGCCTCGCTCTGGGTCTTCGAGGGGGTCCCCAAGGAACAGTACAAGGCGATCGCCAAGTTCTTCAGCTTCATCTCCACGCCCGAGATCCAGGCCTTCTGGCACCAGAGCACGGGCTACCTGCCCATCACCAAGGCCGCCTACGAGCTTACGAAGTCCCAGGGCTTCTACACCCAGAATCCCGGACCCGAGGTGGCGATCAACCAGCTCCTCAACAAGGCGCCGACCTTGAATTCGATGGGCATCCGCTTCGGCAACTTCAATATCATCCGCGAGATCGAGGACCAGACCTGGGAGGACATCCTGGCGGGCAAGATCAGCGTCAAGGACGGTCTCGACAAGATGGTTCAGCTCGGCAACGAGGAACTCCGGAAGTTCGAGCGGATCGCCAAGTAGTCCCCGAGAGGCCCGTTTCCCCGGCGGGGCCGCCCCCGGCGGCCCCGCCTCATGATCCCGGCCGAGGAGTCCCCGCGCATGACCAAGCAATACGAGTTCCCGGCCAGGGGTCTGCCCTACCTCCTGGTCCTGCCCCAGATGCTGATCGTGGTAGTGTTCTTTTTCTGGCCGGCCCTGCAGGCGGTCTACCAGAGCTTCTTCATCCAGGACGCCTTCGGCTTCTCCCTCGTCTTCGTGGGCTTCGAGAATTACACGGTCCTGTTCAAGGATCGCACCTACTGGGACTCCTTCGGCGTCTCGGCCCTCTTCGCCGGACTCGTCGCCTTTTCCTCGATGGCGGTGGCCCTCTTCCTCGCCGCGCAGGCGAACAAGCGCATCAAGTTCGCGACCTTCTACAAGACCATGCTGATCTGGCCCTATGCCGTGGCGACGATGGTCGCCGGCGTCCTCTGGCTCTTCATGTTCAACCCGAACGTCGGAGTCATCGCCTGGTTCCTCAAGCACCGCCTCGGCATCGAATGGAATCATCTCCTGAATTCCGGGCAGGCCATCCTCCTCATCTCGGTGGCCGCCTCCTGGAAGCAGATAGCCTACAACTTCGTCTTCTTCCTCGCCGGGCTGCAGAGCGTCCCGGCCACCCTGGTCGAAGCCGCAGCCATCGACGGGGCCAGTCCGGTCACGCGTTTCTGGCGCATCGTCTTCCCCCTTCTCTCGCCGACGACCTTCTACCTCCTCGTGATGAACCTGGTCTACGCATTCTTCGAGACCTTCCCCATCATCCACCAGATGACAGGAGGAGGACCCGGCCAGGCCACGAGCATCCTCGTCTACAAGGTCTGGAGGGACGGAGTCGTCAACCTCGACCTCGGCGGATCCTCCGCCCAGTCGGTGGTCCTCATGATCCTCGTCATCGGCCTCACCGTCGCCCAGTTCCGCTTCATCGAGCGGAAAGTCACCTACTGAGGAGGCCCGGATGATTGAACGCTCGAAATGGCAGCGGGCGACCCCCCATATCTGGCTGTGGGTCGCCATCGGCATCATCATCTTCCCCATCTGGCTTGTGTTCGTGGGATCGACGCACACCAATCAGGCCATCTTGCAGTCGCCGATGCCCATCCTGCCTGGCGCCCATTTCGCCGAGAACTGGTCGAGGGCCCTGTCCGAGGGCTCGGCCAACCTCGGAGCCTCGGCCCTCACCATGATGAAGAACTCCCTCATCATGGCCCTGGGTATCTCGATCGGGAAGATCGTGATCTCCCTGCTGGCCGCCTTCGCGATAGTCTTCTTCCATTTCCGCCTGCGCTCCTTCTGTTTCTGGAGCATCTTCATCACCCTGATGCTGCCCGTGGAAGTCCGGATCATGCCGACCTACAAGGTCATCTCCGACCTCGGCATGCTCAATTCCTACTGGGGACTCATCCTGCCCATGGTGGTATCGGCGACGGCGGTCTTCCTCTTCCGGCAGTTCTTCATGTCGGTCCCGCGCGAAATCGCAGAAGCCTCGCAGATCGACGGCGCGAGCCCCATGGCCTTCTTCGGCGAGATCCTCGTGCCGATGACCCGCACGCCGATCGCGGCGATGTTCGTCATCCAGTTCATCTACGGTTGGAACCAGTACCTCTGGCCCCTCCTCATCACGACGAAGCAGGAGTACTACACCCTCCTCATCGGCATCAACCGGATGCTCTCGGGCGCCGACGTCAACATCGAGTGGCAGATCGTCATGGCCACCGTCATGCTCGCCATGCTCCCTCCCATCCTCGTCGTTGTGGCGATGCAGAAGCAGTTCATCGCCGGGATGACCGACACCGAGAAGTGAGGGCGCGGCCGGACCGGCCGATCGCGGGGCTAAAAAAAGAGGGCGGCCGGACAATCCGGCCGCCCCGCCCATTGCGGGCCCTCGAGGGATGGACTACTTCTTCGGGCTTCCGGCGGGCTTCCCGGCCTCGGCGGGCTTCCCCGCGGCGGCCGGCTTCTCGGAGGAGGCACCCTTGGCCTTGGCCACGCGGGCCTCGGACTGACCACGGTCCTCGACAGCCTTGCCCTTCATGGCGAGGAACTCCTTGGAGCCGGGCTTGATGCCGAGGGTCTTGGCGACGAGGCCCCAGCCATGCCCTTCCTTCCCGGTGGTGAGGGCGATGACATCGGTCAGGGCCTTGCCGGAAACCTTGGACATCTCGAGGGCGAGCCAGATCTCCCCGGCCTTGTAGCCCTTGGTGACGAGGGCCTGGAGGTCGGCGACGGGCACGCCGAATTCGGTCGAGAGCCTGGTGAGGAGGGCGGTCTGGTCGCCCGCGGCCTCGGTGTCGAGGGCGGCCACGGTGGAGTCGACGTCCTGGTCGATGCCCGTCGTCGGGACGGGCGCGGTCTGGGCGAAGGCCGCGAGGGGGAGAGCGAGGGCCGCCACGAGGACGAGGGCGGCGAGAGCGATGTTCCTGGAATGCTTCATCAAAAACCTCCCGTGCCGGAGGGGTTCTCCATCCGCACATAGGGGCTACTCGCCGAGACGGGCCCCGGTTGCGGGGCTCCGCCCTTTTCCGCTCCCCCTCCTCGGTTCGACCGCGGTGGACAGGGAGGGGAAGGGCGCATATAGTCGTCGCCGATGGAAGAAGCAGCCGACGAGGAGGCCATCCGCTCCGTCCTCTCCGGCGACCGCGAGGCCTTCAGGATCCTCGTGGAGCGCTACCAGGGCAGGCTGGTCGGCTTCTGCAGGTCCCGCCTCGGCTCGGCGACCGAAGCCGAGGACGCCGCCCAGGAGATCCTGATCAAGACCTTCTCCTCCCTCCGGAGCTACCGACTCGGCGAAAGCTTCCCCTCCTGGCTTTTCGCCATCGCGGCCAACCACCTCCGGACCCGCGGCAAGCGGAACCAGGTGGAGCTCCGCCGCGTCGAGTCGGCCGGCATCGAGGAGGCCGCCCGACCGCCGGTCCCCGACGCGGGCGAGGAGGTCCTCCTCTCCCTGGAAGCCGAGGAACTCAGATCGGCCGTCGCGGCCCTGCCCGAGGAGCTGGGCCTCCCCGTCCAGCTCCACTACTTCGGCGGCCTCTCCGTCGAAGACATCGGCCGCAGCCTCGGGCTCGGGCGCGAGGCCGTCAAGGCGAGACTGTTCAGGGCGCGAAAACGCCTGCGGAAAGCCCTCGAAAACGCGCAACCTCCCGGGCGCGAAGGGAGTAACCACCCATGATGGACTGTCGTGGCGCCCTTGGTTTCGTCGACTCCTGGGAAGGCTCGGGGGGAATCCCCCCGGCCCGGGAGGACTTCGTCGCCTTCATGGCCCATCTCGCTACCTGCCCCTCCTGCTCGATGCGCTGGACCGCCCTCCTTCCCCTCCTCGAGGCCGACCACCTGGGCTCCCTCCCCTCCCTGGGCCCCGCCCTCCCCCCTTCCTTCGCCGACATCGTCCTCGCCTCCCTTCCCGCGGCTCCGGAGCCGGCGAAAGCCGACCGGCAGAGGCCCTTCCCCCCCTC
>Ga0334722_10000353_pt1 | contig 69350 bp, 118 predicted proteins | sample C3_bottom_MG_FD_207210 | JGI IMG/M metagenome (GOLD analysis project Ga0334722, IMG submission 207210) | Sediment microbial communities from Yellowstone Lake, YNP, Wyoming, USA - C3_bottom | ecosystem: Environmental > Aquatic > Freshwater > Lake > Sediment | place: USA: Wyoming | collected... | reverse complement strand
TGTCTAGATCATCATGTAGATCATCGAGACTTCTTACTTCTTCTGACATATTAACTTATTTTATATTATTATTGGGCAAATATAGAAAAGATTTTTAAAATTAATCGGTACTAATTATTAGTACTATCGCTTTCTACACGTAAATATACTTTATTGTCTATAACTGTACCATACCAAATTTGCACTTTTCCAGCACCTACAATAATAGGGGACCCAGAATTTGCATCTAAGAAAATATAAGATGGCGCAAAATTAAAAGTTTTAGGAGTTGATACACTAGTATTATTGATCTCTAAACGTAGTAAAGTTCTGTTGTCAGCATTTATAAGTGGATTTACTGTAAAAGATCCTGGGCTAGAAATTGGAACTTGGATTTTAATAAAAGCATGATCATACGCCATATTAATATCAATTGTTGAGTTAGAGCCCGTAATTGTTATTTCACGCGCATCTGTATCAGGCATATTAAAGACCTTCTGAGATTTAAGATTTACTGGGCTTTGCCCTAAAATATTGTTGTTGTTTTGGTAAGTTTTATTACTAGGCATAATATATAATTTTTAAAATTAATTAATACCAACTAGACGGGTTGGTTCCGGTTCCTGCTGATGATCCTGTCCCTGATGTTGATGATCCTGTTCCTGTCCCTGTGTTTGGGTCTATTGGGAGCGGGTCTTCCTCTTCCTCTATAATTGGGTAAGGCGTTGGCATTGGAGTTGGATCTGGTGTAGGTGCTGGTGCTGGAGTCGGAACCGGGCTTGGTATTGGCGGTAATACTGGCACTGGAACTATCATAGGTATAGGTGCTGGTAAAGGATTAATTTGTCTGTGATAATTTGTTTTATCCTTAATTTTATTTACAGGCTTTCTGCACAAATTTTTATCTGCCATAGATCTTAAGCACATTAAAAGCCCTTCGTCTTCTCTAGGGTTTTTATTGTCACTGTTTTCTAAATAATCTATAATACCAGATATCAAAACGCTTTGTGCATACAATCTATCTAATACAAGAGATTCACCTAAATAAGGCTCTCTAGAACTAATATCAAATTGTATTTCTCCTAATAACAACCTTGCATTTTCAATAGTATTTACAAAGTCATCTGTAAATTTTAACAACATCCGCCTTCTTTTTTAGTATACAAACATAAATCACACAATTTTCTAGAGCTCTCTAAAACACACTGCGCTTCGTGGAATATTTCATCATTAAATAAAACATATGCCCCTAATCGTTTTTGCATAAGTTTCATATAAGTCATCATATGTGACATATTAAATCCAGGCTTATCACAACAATTACATTGACATTTTAATTCTGATAGAATGGCTTTATTTAATTCTGCAGTTACTAAATGTTGTGTTTCTATAAATTGAATTGGGGAACCAGTAGTTGTAATATTTGCATACTTTTTTAATAAGGTAGCCCAATGCTCAAAAGTAACGTTTGATGACCAATCTTCTGGGTTTGGTTTCTTTATAACCGGCGTTGGCGGGTAACTTGTGTCAGTTACTAAAGAACCTGCGTTACCTGTTAAATTCAAGTAAAATTTTTGTTGCCCTTGGTAATAAACAATATCTCCTTTTGAGTATACTGGCGCAGTACCTGTAGTAGGCCAAACTTTAGCTGCAATAACGTAACTTGTGTACCAACCATCTGTATAGATTCTATTGTTTTCTACATTTGCAGGTAAAAAGGAAACTAAATGCGGTGCTCGGTAAAATGCAGTATATGCTGGTGTTCCTGGCGTAAGATTAGCTCCAGAAGTTAAAAATTGTTTAACTACTGTGAAACCTTGGCTATAATCGTATGGCTTATTAGAATAATCCGCAATATTAGTGAACTCTTTAAAATCCCAATTATAACTAAAATCTTTTGGTGTATAAATCCATTCAGTAGAATTAGCGTACCCAGGGATATAATTTGCATCTAATTCTGAGCTAGACTCTACTAATACTGTTTCTAACATTTCCTTAGACTCGCAACTTTTTCCGTTGTAAGTAAGGAATACTTTTTTTGCATAGAGATTTGAACTAGGAAAACTCATTAAATTATAATTTAAATTATAATCTACTAATGTTAAATTTTCTTCGTCTTCAGACCATACTAAACTAACGTTTTCAAAATTAGGATCTATTCTATAAATAGAGTCTTTTAAACTCCCACTAGTTGCCATAGATTCCACTACTCTAACATCCATAATTTAACCTTTATAATTCTTAATAAAATTTTCTACCCCATCAGCCCCACCAAAATATTCTAGCCATCTTTCCTTATATAATTGGTATTCATTAACAATCACACAAGTTTTGCTATCTAGCCATATTTGGTATTTTTTCATATATTATTTTTTACTTCTCTTGCTTGGCCTTTAGATTGTTCAGCATATAGCTGTTCACGCTCTAATTGAACTATTTTACTGTCTTTAGCCGCCTCATCGTTAGCAATTTTTTCTTCAAGCTCTAAACCATTTTCTGCAATTTCAATACGCTTATCTTCACGTTGATATCTGTACTCCAATTCTTTATTTTTGTACTCTCTATCTACTTTTTCTAGAGCTTCTTTTTCTTGAGTTGTTTTTTGTAGTTGCTCTTGTAATTGTTTAGCTTGATCAGATACTTGTTGTAATTGATCTTGTAGCTGTTTAATTGCATTATTTTCTTCTTTCTTCTTAGCTAAGTTGTCATCAACTAATTGTATAGCTTCAGTAGTAGATTCTGTTAATAGTAATTTAACCAATATTTCATCTTCCATACTACCTTTACCTACTAATTGAGGCGCAATTGCATTTATTTTTTCTAAGCGTAAAATATCTTTACTGCTATTAACTATATGTATATTATAGTCTGTGAATCTAAAGTTTTCTGGTTGTATATTAAATAGTATTGATCTATGACCAACTATATAAGAACCGCGTTTACCTTCTTTGTATGTTATTTTTCCTAAGTTAATCAAGTCAACCAACATATTTTTACGAGAAGCAAATACAGATTCAAACATATCTTTAATAATCAAAGACGTTTGCTTAATACCTGTTTTAACATTACTAACCGCGTCTCTTTGTTCAGCTGCTTGATACATATAACGGTTTACACCAGTAACCATATCTGCCTGAGCTTGTAAAGATTCTAAAACTAAGTTTAAAGATTGTATAACATTACCATTCAATGAACCACGGAATTCTCCATAATGCTGGAATAAGTTAGCTCCTTCTTCTGTAGGATCGTATAATTCTAAACCTTGTTTACGGAATGCAATAAATTTAAGCATACGTTCCATAAAGTCTTGTCCTAATACTTTTGGTATTGCTGCAAGATTAATACGGGAACCGTCTACACCAGAGTTAGCAATAAGGTTATCTCTAAAGAAAGTAATGATGTCGTAAGAATCTTGTATATTTTTAAGCGATAAAGCTAAAGAATATGGTTTAGAGTTTCTATCATTATATACAGTACCATTGTAAGATAAAGTAGTTTTGTAAGGAGAACCTATACTTCTTGGTGCATGTTTACTTTTACCTAGGTTTAAATAAATATCCCAACCAATTCTTATTCCTTCGTAACGGTCTAGTCTGTAAGCAGTGTCTTTAGGTGCGCCATTTCCGGCAGCTTTACCTAAATGTACATCTGGAACTAAACTATCTTTCCAGTATGCTTCTTTTGAAATGTGATCTACTACTTCAAATTTTGCTTGCTCTTCTTTATCAATTTTTACTTCATTATTAGCTAACCATTCAACATGGTAAACTGGTAAAGTATCCCAAGTACTATTTGTATGCTGATCATATACTGCATCTTGTAAGTTGTACATGTGGTCTAATTGTCTAGGATCACGTATACGGTTTACAGCAGTACTTCTAGCCATACCATACAGAGCAGTTTTTTGTTCATCTGTCATTACATGCCCCCAACGATTTAAAATCTCGTTACGTTTCATATAAGTTCTGTGAACTACCGCCATAACATGAGGATCATTGCCTTCAGCTAAAAATTGATGAGCTGTATTTTTACTAAAAAATACATTCTCTGGTTTACAAATTTCTAATTTAGGGTCTCCACCTTCGTAGTCTAAATAAGTACGATAGTATGCTTCTCCTGTTACTAGATAATCAATTAAAAATTGTTTTGCTTTCTGGCGTATACTTATAGTAGGGTCTTGCTCAAAAAATTTAATCAAAGATTGTAAAGCAATCTCAAAACTAGAAATAAACTTTTCGTTTAATGAGTCTTTTAAAGTCTTAACAAAATTCTCTTCTAATTTAGGATTTACAGTTTTGTTTCCTTTAATTAAATTGATAGTATCATTAGTAAAAGAATCTAGCTTATGTAACATACGGTCAGTAAACTCTTTTCTTTTTTGGTCTTCTATTTTAGTAACGGTTTCAACATCACTAATAGAAACGTGGTAATTATACTCTTCATCTAAAAACATACCAACCAGAACGTCAATCCTGGTTTTAATTAGAGGTGTCATTTTTACAGACATTGGAGTTTCAATACCGAATGTTTCTTCTAAGTATCTAAATTCATCTTTATTTCTAACGCCGTCATATAAGTTTCTTGCTGTTTTGATATGGTCTTTTTCCCGCACCATAGCAGCAATATAAAAATCAACATTGTGACTTAAATAATTAAATCCTGATTTTTCTTCTTCCGATACAGCTGTATCTTCAACATTATAGTAACGACCTAAACTACTCATTATTTTTCAATAGTATATAAAATATCAAAACTTTGTACAGTCTTTAATTTTAAATTGCTTTCATTAACAATTAAATTTCCGCAATAAGGTTCAAAGGCTACAATTGTTCCTTTTGGATATTGATCTGCATTTTTAGCGCAACTAATGATCTCACCCTTTTGCGTGACTGTTTCTCTTGGGTCATTGTCAGTGGAATCATAGATACCATTTTCAATTAAATTTTCCCCGATAATCTTTACTAAAATTCTTTCTCCTGTTGGTTTTATTGTTTTTTCTGTCATGTCATCAAAATTAGAAGTTACTATTGCTACAATGTCTGATCCTCGTACTACTTTACAGTAAGCGTCATCACTTGCAGTTGCAAATCCTGCGAATTGCGAAAAAATAATATTTGTGTTTTCGTTTAACTCAGGGCATTGTTCTTCGCCTTTTGCTGCAGGTCCAAATTTTAGAGCTTTACCGTAGTAATATTCTATATTTGTTTTAGTAGCTAGTTGTTGTGCTCCTTGGTAAATATTATTTTTAACTTTCTCTAATTCAACAATTTCAGCTAAAACATGATAATTTTTAGGAGAAATATTTTCTTTACTTATTTTCATATTAACTTATTTAGTTTACTAGTAATATTAAAAAAATTGATTACATAATCAAGGGTATATTTAATCATAAATATATTGAGGGTTTTTTGGATCGCTCATATCTATCCACCTTACTCCACCATGCGCATTAAATGATTTGGCAATTGATTGATCTAATTCTTTTTGGGCATTAGATTTATTTGGTATAACTCCATACTTTTTGTGGCCCGTTTCTGGATCAGTATAATAACCAAATAATTGAAATTGCTCAGTTGCAGCTTCTCTAGGTTTTGCTATAGCTCCCATTAAATCTTCATCAGAAAGTTCACATAACCCCATAGCAATAACAAAGTCAAATTTAGTACGATCCTCACGATTGTAATCTTGTAATTGCTCTAATAGGTCTGAGAAATAAATTGTGTCATAGAAATCATCTATATACGCTTTTATTTTCTGATCCTGGTGATCTATGATAGGCCCACCAGCAGTAGTACCTATAAGGTGAGTTTGTTTATTTGGGTCTGCGTTTTGTAAATTAATAGTAGGTCTTTTCTTTAATAGATGGTAAAAACCATGGTCACGGAAATGTCCAACAATACCAATTTTAGTATACTCTATATTTACCTCTGCATTAAAGTAGTAAGCTAGTTTTAAAGCATTATCCCAGTCTGTTCTGACATCGTGAGATCTTTTCTTATAACTTGCAACATACAAATTAGAAGTTGTTCTAAAATAACCTTTATCTAATATACGTTTCTTTATAAGTATAGCTAATTCTGAACCTTTTATACTGTTTGTTGCATGAGAAGAATCTCCTGTACCTTGGTCAATACTATCGGCTCCGGCTACGTACAAATTAGGCAGAGGTTGTTTTTCGTTTTCTAAAGCTCCTTCTGTTAACCAGTGTGGGTGCTCTAATATATGTATATCTCCCAGTGGACTAGGGTCCCAATCTACACCTATAATTTTTCCATTTTCAGCTCTTTTCCATTTAAGAAAACCTTTCTCTGGTTTAGGAATATCTGGATTCATTTGTAAATTAATACGCTGAGTTGCAATTTTATCTTGATCAAAAATATTAGAACCTTTACGGATAAATACTTCTTTGATAGTCATTGGGTACTCTTGCAGTAAACCTAAGTAAACAGTAGGATCGGCTTTAGCAGCTTCTCTCTCTTGCATTACTTCTTGCGTTTCTGTAGGTATATCAGGGCAACCTGTTACTTCCCAAGTACCTGCTCGTTTGATATGCGTAGGGCAAAAGAAACCAGTAGCAACACCAAAATCATATGTAGGTAAAATTTCGTGTGCGTCAGGGTTACAAAATATCCCTTCAGCTTCGTCATTTTCTACAGTACCCCCTGTACCAGAATAATATACTTGGCATTTCTTAAGACTACCCATTACATACCAAGAACCACGGCTTTCTCTTTTACAAGCGCCAAGAGATCCTTTTTGGTGTGATGGAGGAAATGCTGCAAACTCTTCTATTAATTGTTTACTAGGACGTTTACCCCTTGTTTTACCTGAGTTTTTACCGTATATAATTTTTTCAAGTTTAGATAAATGACCACGTTCTTCTTTAGTTCCGTCTGGAAGATCTACAGTTTCACCTGAGTATTTTACTTCAGCAGAATCGTCAATAAGTTTAAGTTTTAACGCTCTGTGTAAACGTTCTATAGCACCCAAGCCTTCTTCTATTTTACGCCAAGCCTCATCTGTAGTTACCTCATTAGTAGAAGACACCAGCGTATGACTGCCTGGGTATAATCTAAATTCACGATCTAAAACGTTGTTGATCATATAAGATTTACCGACACCACGACCTCCCATTATAGATACATCTTTGTTACATAAATGAGCTTTCCAGCTGTAATCAAAAAAGTATCTGTCAATATTACAATATTGAGGGTGAGAAGTAGTAAAATCTTCTGTTGGTTTTCCTTCAGAGTCGTAAATAGGAACTGGGAATACAAAAATATTCAACCAATAAACAAAGAAAGGATTATAATATTCACTATCTACCCAAACTCCGCGATAGCAAAAGTTTAATAATGGTGCATACCATTCTTCCATGTCTAAACTATCAGGATGGTAATTAGGAATTTCTCGCCAAGCTATAAGCTCTTTAGGTATAGGCCTATAAACAAGGTAATCTGAAAGTTTAATTTCTTCATCACCTAAAACTACACCGTGTAATTTTTCAGGCGCATTAGTAACCTCAAATTCTCCATTCCATATACGCCCTTGTTCATCAGTCTTTAAAAAATCTAAAGAAAAAGGTTTATATTTGTTTTCAACACCAATAAGAGTTGGTATCTTAGCAGTGTTAACCTTTTTTAACTTATATTTTGGTTTACTAGAAATACTACTCATCGTCTGGTTTTTGTATTAATCCACCTCGCTCTAAAAGAGAAGATCCTTTACCACCACGCACACGCCCAGAATTTTCCATTTTTTTAGCAGCAGCAGCTACAGATAATTTTAAAGTCATAAGCTTACCTATATTTTCTGCTAACTTAAATAATATGGTTTCATTAGATACAAAACTAACTTCACCACTTTCTTTGACATGACGAATAATTTCAATATCTGTAGTTTCCATTATAGTTCTAGCTTCATCAATTTTTTTATCAATGGCTAGTACAGCTCTTTCAGCAGAGGTTTCGTTAAAAAAGTTATAGGCATCTATAGCAGCATCTACAAGATCTTTTTGTGTATCATCAAATTTCTTTATAGTTCCAGAAAAAGCTCTGGCCATGGCTTGCTCAGGTTTAAGCCTGTAATCTAAATCACGCATGAAATTATCTTCAGTAAGATCACAACAAAAGAAAACGTATAGCAACATTCGATTTGCTAAGTCTTCATTTTTTTCTTTCTTACCGTACGCAAGGATATTAGAAAATTCTTCAAGTAGAACTATGCTAGGATCAATGCATACTTTATTATTGTATACTTGAAATTTTAGCATAATATTAATTTTCTACAGGAATAATCTCTAAATCTTTTGTATTAAAAGTTTTTTCTTGGTATAGACCATCTTTGGTGAACCAACAACAAGTAACTCCTAAAAGCATTGCTTGAGGTCTTTTTTCCCCTTCAGAGTTTACAGGGCGTGCCTTAGGTATACGCAAAACTAACATCTGAGGTTTGTTTGGTATATTTTGTTTGAGAGTAACTAAATCTCCCGCATGGAAATAAACGAAATTTGACATATTATCTTATTTAAATTTTGCGGTAATATAGTTACTTTTTTAGTAAGTTTCAAGGTCTTTATTTTTGTTTTTTATTAATTACAAAAGAATTGTAATTTATATTTTTAGGAATAGTCATCCTTTCAAAAATTTCTTTGTATTTTTCTATAGGGTCTTTTGTATTAAAAGTACTCATTGGCTCTTTATAATTAAATACTTTATGAGAAAATTTATTTTCTATTTCAAAAGGTTTGCCTCCCATTAATTTTAAAAATTCTACATTTTCTAATTTACGTTTTAATAAATTACGTTTTTCAAGCTCGAGTTGACTTTTATTTATAGTGCTTGATTTTGCTGTTGGGTGCAAATCCCAAACATCTGCTGCTTTAAATTCGTAAGTACCATCTAAATTTCTTTTTACATCCATTCTATAACCACCCATTATACCATGATTATCTGCGCTATAAATAGAAAAATCATAATTTGGATCTTTACTTATTTCAACAGCTCTTTTTTGCTCCCACGGATTATAATTTGATACTGGCTCATTTACTAATGGTTGGCCTGTTTTTTCAATAAAATGTCTATTATGACTTGTGTTTAATGCATTGATCCTAGATACTTCTTTTAATTTTTCTTTTAATTCTTCACCGCTTAGATTTTTAGAAGCATCAAAAGCTTCAATTTCTGATATATAATATTGCTTTTCATCTGGGGTCATATTAAAATCTCTAATACTATATTTAGAGCCATCCTTTATAAAAGTGCCGTATTTTTGTTCTAAACCTAAACCAGTTCTAAATGCATCAAGTCGATTCATGCCTATTCTAGGTTGGCCAGGTTTATTAAGTAATCCTGCAATTCTTTCTGGTCTTAATTCAGGGTAAATTAAATTTCTAGTTAAATTAACTGGCGCTTGTATTATTTTTTGCTTAACCCCATAACCTACTGGGTCTATAGCATTATAAAAAAATTGTTGTGGTAATTTTTTGGCTGTATTAATAGCTTTTACTCCATTAAGCCCTGTAAGTGCAGGGCCACCAAGAATTAAACCGGCAGAATTTTCAAGCATTTCTCCATAACCAGCCATGTAATTTCCTTTATTAACTTCTGTGCCAGCATGATAACCCCACGCACCAGGATTAACTAATTTAAACAAATTGTTTGTAGTTATACCCCCTTTAGGTTGATTTGTATATTTTAAATATTTATCATAATTAGGAGAATTAGGATCATTTAAAGCATCAGCCATACCAGGAATATAAGCCTGGTTACCAGTTATAAGGTTTGAGGCCATTAATAAAGGCTCTGTTACAATTGCTTTAGTTCTGTCTACTAATTTATCAGCTAATGATGCATTTTTATATTCATTCCAAAGTTGTTTTTTAAACTTTTCTGCAGCAAGAGCTTCTTGTTTTTTATATTTTACGTCTCCTTTTTTTACTACTTTTTCAGAAGTATTTATTAATTTGTCGCTAGATAGTCTATTAGTTGCCATTTTATTGTTACCAAGTACTTGTTCATATTGGTTTTCAGTTATAGCGCCTGCTTGTAATTGTTGATAAGCTTTATTAATTAATTCTGATTTTTTAGTTTCAAATTGGCGGTCTTTATTTTTATGCATTTCTATACCAGGAGCTACTGCTCTAGTATTATCTGAAACAATAGATTTACCAGGTAATGGTATGTTTAAGGTTTTGCCTTTTTGATATTTTCTTAAAATCATACTATTTGTTTTTAATGTAAAGTAGTCCGCCTAAATAATATTTTCTTCTTAGCTTAAAATTAGGAACTGTTACTTGAAAGCCTGTAGCAGTTTCAATTGCTTTTGCTTTATGTAATTCACTTTGATATCCTTTTCTTTTTAATAGTGCATTAAATTCTTCTGCTACTTTTTTAGCGTCTTCCATTGTATTAAAGAAATGAGTTGGCCCTTCTGTACTCATTCTACCATGAGTTATTGTAGAATTAACAGCGCTGTTATTTACAGGCACAGAGCCCACCACGGTATATTCCCATTTTTTCTTATCTTTCATTAAAGTCAAGATATTAGAATAAGAATCTGGTGAGAAAGAAACAGTTTCATGTATTACTGGGTGTGCTGGTAAATGCTCGTCTAATAATTTCATTGCTCTTCCTGCTTCTATCATTCCTCTTTTAGGGTTTTCAGTATTTACCCATTTATTGTGAAATTTAAAAGTTCCGTCTGCATTTCTTTCTGCCTCGATAAAATTATCTCCTCTTTTAACTATAAAATGTTTTATATTATCTTTGTCTTTACCAGTCTTAACCACTGTAAGATCTCCATATGCTGTCTCATCTCGGAATTTTGCAGCCTTTACTTTTCTAGGTCTGTCTGCATTTCTTGTTAAATCAATACCTGGTCTTCTTGTGAGATCTAAATGTAATACTTCTGGTGGAGCTGGTAACTCATTAACTACTGGTGGTATAAGCACTGGCTCAGGTACGCTAACTTTTTTGTTAACTACAGGCTTCATTATATAATCATAGCCTCCTATATCATTTTTAACTTTACCTATTTTCTTTAAATTTAAACCACTACCAATTAATTCTTTTTCAGATTGTAGATTTTTATTAGTATGTATAAATTTGGCAAATTCTTGTACGTTTGTTTCGTACGTGTTTTTTGGTTTTCCCATTAAATTTAAAGTCTCTTCTGAAACTGGTTCGTAAGATTGTTTTATAAAATTTTTATTTAATGCTTTAGTGTATTTATTAGGTATTACAATTCTGTCTGATGCGCTTGCATGGCCGCGTTGTCCTACCCCTACTGTAAAAGATGTTGGTCTATCTTCAAGCAATAATTTATTATCTTCTAGTGGAAAGACATCTTTGTTTGAGGCTTTAACTCTTCTAGTTAAAAATACATTATTGTCTGTTATTTCTTCTAAAGAATGTTTTTTAAGTATATTGTTAATTAGTTCTCTTTTTGCCAGGTCTAAATTATCTGCTCTACCGGTATAAAGCCTACTGTTTTGTTGGTAATCTATTAAAACCGCTCTTTCAGCATCAGTAATTTCTTTGCTATTTAAAACTTTTTCAAATAATTGTCTAGTGCTTGCTTCAGTCTTTCCTACAGCTGGGCTTTTCCAAGCGTAAGGTATAAAAGAATTACCTGTTGCTATATTATTATAACCACGCATAACAGGATTATTACCTGCTTTTGTTAATAATCTTGCGGTACCTGCTCCTGCATTAGGATTAACTGTTTTAGCCCCAAAAATAGTAAGGGCTGCATCTAAACCTGCCCCCACGTAATCACCATTATTTACTTTTTTACGTATAGCAGTACCTTGATAAAATGGATTTATACCATTAAAAAAATCATTAGGTTCTATAGTACCTTCTTCTTGATGTACAGCTTTTAAATATTTGCCATAATCTGGGTGTGTAGGATCACTAAGAGCGTGTGCCATACCTGGTATATATGCTTGATTACCAGAAATCAAATTAGAAGCCATCAATAAAGGGCTAACAAAAGCAGCCTGTGTTCTATCTACAATTTTGTCTGTTAAAGACGCTTTATTATATTTATCCCAACGTTCTTTTTCAAAAGCAACTTGAGCTGCTTTCTTATCTTTTTCTTCTTTTAGTTTTTTAGCTTTATATGCAGGAGTGTTTCTATAAATAACTTCTCTTTGAGCTTGCACAGCTTGTTTAGGAGCTATTGCAGCTTTATTAGTAGTTTCACTAGAAATACTTTTACTATTTGGAAGCTCTAGTTTTTTAAATTTATCGCCTTGTTGGTATTTTCTTAAAAGCATAATTAAACCTTTTCACTATAAATATCGCGAATTAATTTGATTAATTCAGGGTTCTTATCAATAACATTGTCAAATAAGTCGTAAACTTGTTTACCATATAAAGGATTTTTACCCATGTGGAAGCCTTCTTCTGGCACGTCCATACCATAAGCATGTTTACCCAGTTTTCCTCTACCAGCAATACCCATACCATTATACACTTGCAAACGGTATTCTTTTTCTTTGTACTTTAATTTATCTGCTTCCGCTAGATGTTGTTTAAGAGAATAAGCTAAATTATCGTAAGTGCTTTTGTTTGGGTCATAGTTAGTGACTTGACCAATATTTTCAGGGGCTCTATTACCTAAACCTGTTTCTTGTAAAGCTACAGCTAGTGCTAATTTTGGAGAAACATTATATTTCTTTGCAGCTTTAATAACTCCTACAACGTGCTCTTTTTTATACTTCCCGTCTTTTGTTTCATTTTCTACTAAAGGATTACCAGTAGTTCTTAACACAGTTCTAGTATCAATAAGATTAATAAAGCCGTCATCTTCTTTTTTATACAATATTTTTGATTCAGGTTTACTTTTATTATCCCAGTAACCTATAGTTTCTTTATCATCATCAATAGTTTTAACTCTGACATTTCCTTTTTTATCTTTAACAGTAATAATTTCAGGTCCACCCATAGAGCGAGTTCTAACTGTTAATTCCCCATTTTTAGCTCTGTGAAATTGAGTAGTTGTCATAGGTTCTTCGCTGAACGCTAATCCGCCAGATTGATATTTGCGTAAAATCATTTTATTTTTTCTTTTTATAAATTATACCTTTACCTTTCTTAACAACACTAATAAGTGTTTCTGGCTTACCTAAGTTTAAGTTTTTGTAACTATGCAATACATCTTTTATATATTCATTTTTACCTTGAGCGTCACCAGTTTTTAAACGGTGTAAACCTCCCCAACCATATAATAATTTTTGTTCAATACTTAAAGGAGCATTACCCTCAGTAGTATAGGCCTCTACATTCCAATCTGCTTTTTGGCCTCTTAATTTTCTTTTTGTTACTTCTGTTAATCCACGTGTACGACTATCAATATAAGTTTTCTTATCTACGCCTTTTTCGTAATTGGAATTAACTTGGTTTATTAATTCACCAAGATGATACATAGTTGCAATAGCAGATTTTTCTGGGCTTACACGTAAATCATAATCACTTGCAATAGCAAATTTCTTATATAATACGCTTTGTATTTCTGGAGATAAAGCTTCCCACTTAATTTGGGTTAAACCTTTACTATCACCATGAGCTTCAGCAATTTCATTAAAAAATCCATGTGTGCTTTTACCACCTTTAGTTTCTTTTATAGCAATAGAGGCAGCTAAGTTAGCTAATCTAGTATAGTCATTATTATTTAAATATAAGTCTTTTGCTATTTCTGGAGCGTGATCATGTAGTGATCTAAAGAAAACAGCCATGTCCCCTTTATGAAATTCTTTACCTGTAGCTTCTAAGTTTTTAAAGTACTTAGCAGAATTATAATAAATTTTATCATCTGCTTTTACTGGTTTATTATCATCTAAACTTAAAGCCTTTGAGCTTGAAATTAATTTATTATTATACACATCCTCCATATAGCCTTTATTTAAGCCTACATATTCTTTAGGTGTATATATAGTTTGTATTTTATATTTACCGCTCCAACGATTATTTAAATCATTGATGTCATAAATTTGTTTGTCATAACCATCCATAAATAATAGTTCACCAGTAGGCTTATAACCGTAAACCATAACTGTATGGTTAGACGGAAAAAATCCTTTTTTAGATGAATAACCTTCAGAGTTTCTTTGTAAAGCTGGAATATCAGTACCTAACAATACTACAGACCCAACATTGGCTCTACTCAAAGCATTGTTTAATTCTTCAGGTTTATTTACTTTTGCATTATACAAAATATTTGCAGCTCCTGCGTCTGTAAAAATTCCTGCGCTGTGCCAAGAACTAGTAAGGCCCTCACCAAATATATCTCTAGATACATTTTGAAATTTACCAGCTTTTTCATTTTCAGCAAGAATTTGGTAAATATTTTTTCTACCAGCTAAACCAACTACAGGGGCTAAATTTTTACAAGCATCTCCCGCGCATTCTTTTGCATTTCCTATAAATATATCACCAGAAAATCTATTAGGGTCGTCGTTTATTGCTCTTCTTTCAATATCCGTTAGAACAGGTTTATAAGTCATAGTACCACTATTCATTGGTCTTGGCTTAATAGGCTTATTATAGTCAGTTAAAATCATAAAATTTACATTTGAAACTTACTCCATCTACTATCTACATCTACATCATTACTAGGTGTAATACGTTTTGCAGAGGTTAATCCGTTATTTTCAATTTTTTCATTTTCAATTTGAGCCGTTTTCAGCTCTTTCTTTTCATCAGAAAATACTTCAAAAGTATCTTCCATGTCGTGTAAATCGTCTAAATCCATATTATCAATGTTTCCATTTACTTGCGTTGCGCGCAAAATTAGCTTTTTTAACCATAGCAGGACTATAATTTTCTTTATTAGCTAAAACTTGTTTAGCAAATCCTTGCACACTTTTATTGTGTTTAGTAGCTGCTGCTGTAAAGGTACCTCTTTTATTTTTATCTATATGGATAGATCCGCCTTTCCCGTAAAACTTTGTATTGTCTGTACCACATTCATGGCAAATATACATATCATCTCCACCATCTTTTCTATCCCAATCATGATTACATTTTGGGTTATGGCATTCTATTCTAGATTTAAGTGTCCCGCCTTTTTTATATAATAACATACCTCCCCTTCTATTACTTTCTAGAGTTTTTGGTAAATATAAAGGCCCTGGTTTAAATTTTTCATTAAACGCTTTGACTGCTTTTTGACCTGCAATTTTTTTGACCTCTTCAGGAAGCATTTTTTTAAAAGACTCATTAACATTTTTAGTTCTTTCTGCGAAGCTTTCTTTAAATTTTTGGTTTTGCACTAAAGAATTCATTCTATCAGCTGCACTTATTACAACTTCTCCTCCATCTTGAAAAGATAAAGGCGCAGTAGTAGGGAAATTCCCGTGAGAATATTCCCCTAAATGCTTACGCAATTTATTTAAAACTTGTTTTGCATCCATATTAGAAAGGTCTAGATCGTGGTGTAATTGTTGTTCCAGCTTGATCTTTTGTAGATTCAGGAATGCCTTGTGGTCTTGGTCTTGAATTTGACGGTGAAGGTTTTTTGTATAAAAGGTTTTTTACCCCAGCAAGGTTATAATTTAAACTTACACTAGCATTAGGCATAACTCTTAAATTTGTGCCATAATCTCCAGCATTTCTTACCATATCATCCCCAGTACCAGTAAAGCCTGTGCCAGAAATTCCTAAACCTGCTTGAGCCCCTAAACTTAAATTTTTAGACAGCATTGTCTTAAATTTAACATCTCCTCCTGTTTCTACTAAACTTCTAGTTTGCCCACTTGGAGTATATTGGTTATTTAAATTGTGACCACCACCTTCAGCAATAGATCTACTAGTAGCTGTCATTCCTAAATAAGGACTAATACTTAAACTAGTATCTCCAGCGCGCTTCATAGGTGATTTAAGCACATTGAAATTTAAACCTGCCTTAGCACTAAGTGCAGCACCTTGGTTACCATTATAAGTAAGGTTTGTATTTACTTCATCAGATATAAATTTGTTTACTTTTCCTGCATTTGTAAGACCAATCCCAGCACTTAAGCCTTTGTCATTGTATCCTAAATTACCTGTAAAAGTATATTGGCCTGCTTTACCACCTTGATGGCCAGCCATTTTCCAACTAGGGCTAGTATATTGTATACTAGGAGTTGTAAGATTACCTGTTTGATCTACATTAGTACTTAATATTCCTTTTATATTGCCCATAGTATTTTATTTTTTGTATAGTAAAATTCCGCCGTCAGCAAAACGTTTTTTAATTCTGCCTCGTTCAGTTTTTTCACCAAGTTTGTATCTTATACCGGCTTCTGCATTAAAATTAATATTTGGGTCAGATAAAGAACCGTGACGTATCTCTCCGTGGTTGTCTTCTTGAGGCCCTTTAGTAGAGATTTCAGCTTGACCTTTCCCATAAAGGTACAAAGGATATTTTGAAGGTTTATATTCGCCTTCAATTTTTAAACCTCCGTGAAGATCTCCGCGTTTATTATTATTATAATCTCTACTACCTAATTCACTATCTACGTCTTTTTCTAGAAATTCATCAGCAAAAGCATTAAGATTTGGTTGTGCGCCTACATAAGGTGTTACTTGTAATTTCCCTTTTCCTGTGCGTAATTTATCTTTACCAAGTTGCATTGTATATCCTGCATCAATACGACCTTTTAAACCTTGACCTTCAATATAAGATAATTCACCTATGCCTTTAACTCCTGCACCTTGGCCTCCCCACATTCCAGTAGCAGAAGCAGCAAATTTTTGGTCTTTAGACATGGGGATAGTTAAACCATATTTTGAGCTCCAACTATCGTCATCAACTTTACGACTGGGAGTTGTATACTCAAGATTTAATCCTCGTACTCCGGCACCAGCTTGAAGCGTTGCTCCTTTTTGGTACTTTAAAGCCTTAGGTTTTAAAGATTTACCTTTACCAAATTTTTGTGTGTATCTACTACTAACTTGCATAGTGCTTATTTTTTAATGTAATCTTCTAAGCCTTTACGTCCAGGATTATAAGCAGCCAATTTTGCTAAACGATCTGAGTAAGTATCAGTGTAAGTTTGTTTTTCACTAGATGCTAACTTTGCTGCCTTCTTAACAGCTTTGCTAGGTTTTTTACTGTATAATAACATAGTATTTATTTTTTTTATTTGCTTTTTAAAATATTCATAATAGCATCTGATGAATAATAATTAGGATGACGGGCAGGCATTGCATTATTTTGTGTTCCAGCATAACCTCGTAAATTATCTGCATCATTAGACAAAGCTTTATTCATCATTGCATTTTGATCAGCTATAGACACAGCTGTATTTGGTGCTGGTGCTGCTACTCTTAAATTACGAGCAGAATATAAATCTTTTTTTGCTCTTGCTTTTGCTCTTTCTTCAGCTATAGAAGCTAGATGGGCTGCATTGCCTAATGTATTAATCCCAACTCCTATGGATGAAGCAGGTGGTGTAGGAAATTTCCTAACGGTAAGCGTGTCTCCGTTTTGATATTTATATAAAATCATGACTTTCTGGGTTATTAATTCCCAAAGGTTATCAAAATGTTTTGTAAGTGGAAGGGAAATTAATTTCCCCGACTCATAGCCGCGCGGTACGCTAATACCATACTATCTTTATTTTTGGCCATGATTGTATCATCTAAAGGTGTATAGTATATATCATGTGCACCATGAGCATTGTAAATTTTTTGTAGATCTCTTATAGGGTGTTTATTAGTTAAGAGCATTTTATTATGCATACTTACACACGCTTCATAATCTTCCGCCGCATTCAGGTAGAAAAAGTTAGTAGCTACTGATGATATGCAATATATTGTATACATTATTTATATAATACTCCACCTTTTTTCAGACCACGTATTTGATCTGTAGGTAATTCTGAATATTCTTTTAGGTGAGCTGGTAATTCACTAGATGTTTTTGGTTGTTTAGTTTTTAAATATTTTTTTATGTCTTTTGCAGCTTCCCGCATCTCATCTGTAGACCCTGATCTCTCCAACTTATAATCTTTAGCTCCATGGGCTCTTCTACCAAAAGTTTTATTAGCTAGTTCAGCTCTTAAAATTCCGTCTACAAAATTATTATCCCAAGATTCTCTACCATCCATTACAAAATTTGGATTTCTTTTTGCATCTTCGTTATACCAATGATCCATATCTTTACCTCTACCTTTTTTAGTAGCTGCAACAAAATTACCTAATAATTTTTGATAACCTTCATCATCACGCATACCATGCATCATATCTAAAAATACATCTCCTTTATTAGCTCCCTTAGGATTGTATACACTTGTATATACATCAGGTGTAGGGTTAACATATTGAAAATCATCAGAATATCTTACAACATCTTGGCCAGGGAACATAAATTCAATATTTCCAAAACCATGAGCAGCTGCGTCGTAGGTAGGATCTTTTATAATATTTAAATTCTCTCCTTTTTCTCCATATACACCTTGCATACCTGGATACCTTTTCATAAGACGCTTTTTAAAACCATCTGTAGAACCAGTTAATTTATTTCCTTTTTGGTATTTGTATAGCAACATACTCTAAAAATTATATTTTATTTTACCTTCTACTCCTACAAAAGGTTTATCTTCATTTCTTTTACTAACAAATACGGAACCTTCTAACCCTAATTTTTTAAATACTAAATCAGCATTTAAAGAGCCATTATACATTCTGTTTTTATCACTAATAGCAATTGAGCCATTACCGCCCAAAGAAAGATTATCGTTAATTTTTTTATTGAAATTGTTAGAATATACAACAGATGTATCTGGTAAACTAAAATTATAAAAGCTATTAGGAGCCCCTTCATTCAAAAAAGCCAACTTATTTAAACCTATACTACCGCTTTTACCAGGCAATTTATAAGATGCACTAGGCATAAACATATATTGTTTGTGTAGAGGTAATTGCCAAGGTTGGTCGGGATCTCCCTCACCACTAGATTCCATAGTAAGTAGACCTAAATCCAATTTATCATTTACATTATAACCTACTCCACTTGCATTGCCTCCAGGCGTACTAAATCCGTAACTATAAGTCTTACTGCCTTGGTAAGGAGCTACCCCTGTAGGAAACATATTTACTTTTTTTCTACTTACAATAGAAGGTTGCTCTTCTTTTGCTTTTATAGCCAAGAATTCCTCAGAAGTCAATACATTTTTTTCCTCCTTTAACTTATCCCCGTCTTTGTATTTGTATAATAGCATATTATTTACGTTTTATAAAAGTATTGTAAAATTCCTTAAACATAGGATTATTTTCTGATACATTTTTTTGCGCGTGTTGGGCTTGCCCTTCAATAGTATTAGGCTCACTATACATCATACCATCTACTTCTCTATCATAGATCACATCTTCAGGTACAAATTTAAATTCAGTAGGTAAACCCTTAATATAATTTATACGATCTTGAACTTCCATACCTCTACGGTTGTAATAGTAAGCTGAAGCTTCATCTGCCATAGGAATAGTGGGAACTTTTACTGGCCCTCCTTGCGGAACATGCATATCCCCAGATATATCTTGTAAATAATGTATATACTCGTGGGCTAGGACTTCTTTATTTTTTGCATCATTTTCAGATAAATGCATAGCTTTTTCTACAGGGCTGTAATAACTACGCTCTGTATTTTTAGACACGTAAATTACAGGGTGCTTGTATAGTAATCCTCCTTTTTGATATGTGTATAGTAATGCCATAAAATCTTTTTATCCGACACGCCCCCGTTTCCAGGGACTACCTTGTCGGGTATATATCTTTGTGTGTGGTAGAAATATGATAAAAGTAGATGTAAATGTGGAGTAAATTTTTTTACTGGATTTTTATATGGCGTAAAGATTCCGGAACTCTATTTTCTACTAACTCCCTACCTACACCAAATATTTTTTCTAGAGCATCTTTAGGTTTGGTAGTGTAGGTAATATGTATTTGCGCATTCCAGATTTGGCCACCCATCATACCTGTAGTTCGATATTTCAACCCCTTAAACACGTGTGGCTCTTCTACAAAACGTATAAATAAAGCTCTAGGTATGTAAAGATAATGTACCCTTTCACCTATAGTAAATCTACTATCTACTTCCTCAGCTGTAAGAGCAAAATCACTTTCTTCTAATAACAAGTGATGTTTATGTTCGTAAGATGGATACTCATAAGTATTGTCCTCTATTCTCTCTGTATATAATATCATAGTGTGAAGTTAAGTATAAAGAGTGTAAAAGTAGAGTAAAAACCCGCACTGTTTATATATATATGGGTACCTGTAGAAAAGGCCCCCCGTGTTTGTGAGAGAAGGTGAGGAGTAGAAAAGTGGAAGTTGTATACAAAAGGGGGGGGAGTAGAAATAGAGGGAGTAGAATATGTATATTGAAAAATACGGGTAGTGGGAGCCTTAGTCTATATGGGCCCCGCTGGTTCGTCGCCGGGGTTTCGGTCTACGTTGTGGCGTTTTGCTGCTCGTTGGGGGGTTGTTGTCTCCTGCGTGGCTGGGGGGTCGGTTTGGCTTTTTAGTCTTGCTGGGCCTTGCTGCCTGTCCTGCTGGTGGTGGCCTTGCTGCTTACTAGTTACAAATCGAATCGGAATCAAATCAGTTCGGCTAGACTGCGTCTGCCTTGGTCGGGCTCCGGCTTGTGCGTGTTGTGTGCGCCTGGTTCACACTTTATTTAATGCAATTACCTTTGATTAGCGTAGTATAGGTTAAACGCATCACAATACACCATGACAAGTTTATTCCCGAACAAACTAATTGTTGAATGTTTCAGCATTGAGCTTATCAACAAACCTGGAGCGACAGGTATCTTATTAGTAGACCTCAAGCTAGGCACAGGAGGTGCCATTTTCTTACAGGTGGATTCTCACTCAGATTTAGATCTGATATGGAATTTATCACTAGGAGGTGGTCTGGTGCCATGCTCCGTGTTAGATGAGGCACTTAGAGAGGGTCAATGGATTGACTCTTTGGACTTCAATGTCCAAGATCCTAACTACAAGTACATTGTAGACTAGGTAATTACCCAGAGCTGTATGGGAAATACAAGGCACAATAGCTTAGTGAAAGCCTTGATTATTAATAAATAAATATAAAAGCCATGAACAAATTGTATTATATCCATTACGAAGATGGGCACTCTTCAGCTATGTGGGTAAACAAAACTGAAACTTTTGCAGACAGATTAAATAATTCTGCTTGTAAAAAAAGCCAAAAGAATATTACTTCTATAGAGCTCATAGAGGAAAGAGTGTCAATTGAAGATGAAACTTTCGATAGGTTGTTCAGAAACTTTAAACTACAAAAAAATTAAAAAATGGAAACAGCAGTGTTAACTACTCCAATAAGTAGAGTAGAAATTAGAAAAAAGCTGAAGAAGAAGTTTGGTGAAAGCCTTGCGGACAAAATTCTAAAGACATTTGAGTTTGCGCATCAAGTAGACGTAGATATGTTAATAGATTTTTTCCAAAATTTAGCTTTTACAAGGAAATGCTTAGATAAAGCTTTGTCTGATCAATGGTGTATCAATCACACTATTGAATTAGCTAAAACCTTTTTAGGTTTGATTTTAACACCAAAACCTAAAGAAATTTTAGACCCGTTAGAAGTAGCTAGAAAAGAAGGCTATCAAATAATAACCGATCACCGCGAAATAAAAGCGATGAAAAAATATTACAGAAACGGCGAGTTGCCGTGCACTTTCCAGGATTTTGATTACAGAGCATTAGGATTAGATATCTTTTGCTTACTTGTGAAGGATGTAAACACATTGCCTTCAACAACAGCAAATCGAAATGACAGCTATTCCAAGTCTATAATATTTTTACAAGTAAATTATAAGTGTAGATACTACAAATCTATAAGTAGGTATAACCATTCAGTTAATGATTGTGATCATATACCGTTATCAGAAGAAATGGTTGCGGCTATTACCTCAAATTATGAGGGAGTTCAGGAATTACAAAAACCAAGATATTTAAAAGTAATATGCGGTTCATTATTCTTTTATGAACAAATAGACGATAATGGTAATTATGTAAACGACGATTATATATTGACGTTAGCTTCTACCTATCCAATGAAGAGAAATAAGAGAATAATCAACAACGTAACGTATTGTGAAGATTCCCCTTGGGTTATTTTCCCCAAAATACCAAATGTGGTAATTGAGTCATATGGCGGTAGATCTTTCTTTCTTAGAATAGAAGGTCAACCAAGGACTTTTTCACAAGAATTTCCTACTGATGAATTTATACTAAGTATACTATAAAATAAATAATAATAATTAATTAAATAAAACACCATGAAAAGACAAGATTTAACAGGTGCAATAGCAGCACCAAAATTCAGAGTAGGTAGATTCATATTTAATGAGTACGAAGCTAGAGCAATTCTGCTCAGGGTAGCTAAGGGAGAACTCCCAGCTGGTATGAAAATAACGAACTCTGGTGTAACCGCTATTATGAGAGAAGATGGCAGGTTGAGTGCAAATTTACCAGGGTTTGCTCTTTCTACTGAGATTCTCACGGAAAGACTCAAGGTAAATTTGGAAAAAGATAAAATTAGTAAATATAACCAATAAAAACAAACGCCATGATTACTTTAAACAAAAGAAGAGTGTTTATGCAGGTATTACCTGATGAATTTGTAGTAGGTTCAATTGTACACCTCATGGAGGTGTTAGAGGATGCCTCTTACGATGAAGAAATAAACAAAGGATGCGATCTAATGATTTTCGAATCAGGTCCAAAGTTGCATCATTTGACATATCGTCAATTTTTTGATGCACTGACTCCGGAGACGGAGATTCATAAGTGCCCTGATATACCAGGCACTTACAAAGTAATATTAGCATATCCGTTGATATTACAGCCAGTAGTAGAGTAAAACAATAAGCCGGAGCTACACGGTATTTACACATCACAGAAGCTTAGTGAAAGATGTGTTTCACCACAAAATAAAGTTATGAATAAAAAACTAATAAAGGAAAGATACACTACAGCTAGTGGCATCTTTCCATTAGTGGTAGTGTGCGGAAGTACAGCGCTCTACCATCACCAAGGCCTAGCCAAGATTGGTAATGATCTTGATTGCATAGTAGCAAACGAGCAGATATTGTCCTATTGCGATAGGATATTAAGGTCTGTTGGTGCTACTGTCATACACGACTTCTCACCAAGAGGTAAATATGACTTACGTAAGTCATACAAACTAAGGAACGGTTATAAAGTAGAATTTTTTATAGATCCTACTGGGGGCTTTAGAAGTCCTAACCAAGGTCTGCAGTTCTGTAACCAAGCTAACATTTGGGCTGCACGTGAGTACTACGCCTCTAAATTAGGTAGTGGCAAATACCAAGATCAGATCATATGGGCTAAGGTACAGCAGGCTGCTGCTATGTCGCCTGAAAGATATCAGGTTGGTGCTGTGTATGTTGTAGATGACATGCAGATTAGTGGTCACAATCACCATAGGTCATACTGTGGCCATGCAGAAATTACAGCAATTAGACGCTACGAGAAGAAAACATTTCGTAAAGCCAGAGGTGGTAGAATGTACTGTACACTATCACCATGTACGAACTGCGCTAAAGAGTTAGAAGCTCGTGGCATAGAACCTGTATATTTACAAGAGTACACAGGTAAATTATAATAAACACAGGGGATGCGCATCTGTAACGCATATAAATAAATAACACCATGAAAACTAAAAATTTAAATTTAACCCGAAACGGTAACAACAGAGCATTAAATTTAAATGTTGTATTAGATTTAGTGCAAAGTCCTGACTTCAATGAAAGAAGTTGGAGGGTAAAAGAAACTGACTATGGTAGGGATTATGTGTATAGCGTAAGGGCTAAAAACGCTCAAGGCTTTATAGCAATAGAATACACAATTAAAGATCTTCTTTACGGAGAAGAGCATGACTTTAGGCAAGAAAAGCATGTGATTAGTGAAGATGTTAAGCCACAACCTATTACTATAAGTATCAAAAGAGATGCTGAAGGTAAAGAAATAACAGAATCTATACTTGTAGACCGCACTAAAGTTCGAGTGAACTGGGCCAGAGTAATGGGCTCAGAAGAACGCTTTAATGGTTGTGTTGAACATTTAGGCTATGTAGAACCAGTAATTATAGACAATTTATCTATACCAGGCATAGATCCTACTGTTAAGTTAGGATTCTAATCTACTAACAAAGCATGTCCGTCATAGTCGGGGTTGAGAAGTGCTGTAAACCAAACTATCTTTACAATAAGCGCAAGTTGTAGAGTATAAGCGCATTATATTTAAAATTAAAAAAGATGAAACTAACAGTTAAAAAAGTAAGAGCATATGCTCAAATGGCTAATGTTCAAGGTACAATTACAGTAGGAACTGTGATCAAAGTGCGAGATTATATGATAGGTGAATACAATGGTAGGCCTGCAGACCAATTAATCTGCGAGCACCAAGGAGGTATTTTACGTTTATCGGTAAACGAGTATTTCAGACTGCATTTCATAAATGATCGTTTATTTGATTTAGACGAAGAAGGCAACGTAGAGATACACACTCAATTTGAGGTTGTAGATATCAAAGATCGTACAGATTTAAATGGGGACATTATTTATCCTCATGCAGCCTACAATGGTTACATGTTTGAGGAACCTGAGGAGGACACTTATGAGTTCCAAGAGCTTAAAGATTCTGGTTTAAACACAGATTGGACTTATGGTTGCTTAAAAAATTACTCTGTAAGAACAATATGAGTAAGTATTATCAAGTAAAACTACCTAGTGGACAGACGTTCACTAGGTATTGTGAAACAGCATGGGAATTCTGTGCCCATGTGAATAGTAAATTAGATAGTGGTTACAGAGCCACAATAGTTAAAAACAAAATAAAAATAACAAAGTTATGTTGATTTACAAGACAATTACCCCTGAGGATATAGATATTCTCATGGAAGAGTATGGTATCATGGTGACACCTACTGCATGTGTGTTATCAAGTGAGGATCCAGATGTAGACCTATACGACCTTATGGTAGAAATAGGCCGCATCGGAAACAACTCAGATTACACAATAGAGTTTAATGATTTCATGTTGCATGAACATGGTAATATGGATTATTATGTAATCCAAGACAACGGGTTGCATTATATAGCATGCGACATACATGATAACAGAGAACCAGAAATAAACTAAATAATATGGAAAGACTGATTTACAATGGGTGTTATTACACTCACATAACAAGTTATAGAACTCCATTTGGAGGTAATACTGTAACTATAGAGTTTTTAAAGATTGCACTAAAAAATGGTGTAATTGAAAAGATCAACCACAAAGAGTGGGATGATATGATAGAAGAAATGGGTAAGAAAATTGGGTTTGATAAGCTCAATACAACTCAATATAATTTAAAATATGACGGCGGATTAGAGCCTAGTTGGTAATTAAAATTAAAATTAAAATAAACACCATGAAAAACAAAGAAAAAAGAAAAAGAATAAACCAAGGGTTTGGTATGTTCATTACTACTAAGGTAGTAACAAAAGTAAAGTACACTCCTAAGAAAAAGGAGAGAAAGCTTACTGTAGATGAGTATGCTCCGTCTACAGAGTGTCTACACAAGTTAGCTAAAGAAATAGCAGCTAAGCATAGAGCAAATGAGTTAGAGTTTGCGAAATTAATCGCAGAGTTAGAAATTAAATCCAAATAAAATAAACACCATGAAAACTAAAACTAAAAAACAACGATTTGCTGATGTTAAAAAACAAATCAGAAAAACTTGGGATATCAGAAGAGTCCCATCTTTAACAACTGCTTATTATGAAGATCAACTGTTTCTGCAACAAGAAGCAGCAAGAATGTCTTTAGAAATAGATAGAATGTTTTAACTAGTAAAAAATAAACGCTATGAAAAAAATAATAATATTGAACCCAGAGGAAACTTTGAGGTTAGATTACGAGTATAATTGGAAGGATTTAGTAACCTTTGAAGATTATCTTTCAATAAAAGCACAACAAGAAGTGTTTGAAAGTAATCAAAAAGGTTATGAAGTAGCAGCTATACTGATGAGTCTTTAATAGACGAAACTTTCCTGTAATAAGGTTGTGCTAGGTAACGACACACGTAAAAGTCTATAGCAAATTTGGGGGCCTCTGCGCGCGCAGTCTTCCCCCCGGCCTTGCTTTATTTTGCCGGGACAGGGTGTCACGGTGTTAAAAATATATTAAAACAAAAAATTATGTTAAAGTTACAAAAAAATCGTTCATTTGCACAAACACCTGCAACTAGTATTAAAAGTGTAAAGCTTAATGCTGGAGACAAGTTACAGATCATGGAGATCATGACAGGTACTGTACAAGGTAAAGACGATGTATTCAACGATCAACTATTGTGTGAAGGTCCTAATGGTTTAATCAAATTGCCATTAAGAGAGTACTTCAAAATGTCGATCGAAGGTGCAAGTTCTTATACTACTGAGGGTGTAGCTGAAGGTGAGATTGCAATCCACCAGAACTTCGAGATTGTATCATCTGAAGATCGTAAAGATCGTGACGGTGAGATTGTTTACCCATCGCAAGCTTACGTAGGATTTGCTGAAATTTCAGCTGGTACTAGAGCGTATGATTACGAATGGTTGAAAGCATCTGGAGTGAAAGAAACGTACAACGGACCAGCTGTACAAAACTATACCGTGAAAGCGTTATAGTATGAATTTGAGGGTATCATAGAAATATGGTACTCTCACTTTTTTTTTAAAGTGGGGGTGGGGTTCCCGTCATGTAAGCTCGAGTATGAATATGTTAAAACTTTCGCCATGAAGACAAAAGAATTTTACGCTTGTAAAGAACAAGATTTCCCGCAACTATTTATAGTTGAGTACCAGGAAATAAAAGCCAATATCGAAAATGATATTACAGAAATTGAAGAAGATATACGTATGGCTAATCTTTTAGAAGATTACAAGACGTGTATTAACTTGAATAGTATGTTGTCCACGTTGAAATGCGTAAAGCAGCAATACAAGATTCTTATTGAAAAGAATCTAAACTAATCATATGCCCTTAGTTACCAATGTAGTATGTGTTTTTCATATATGTTTTTTGGTTATTGTTTGTTTTGCATGCTACATCGAAGGCTGGTAACCTTCCCTAGGGGCTATGATTGAGTGGGTAGAGGTGATGGATTACATGGCCAGGTGAGGGTGAATCCTTTCCTGGTCACTATGCAGAAAATCCAGTGGCCTGATCAGTCAAGGGTGTGCATGGCTAGTCAATAAGTCCATGTGAAGGGTAATGTTGGGCTCAAGCTGACGTCGGGTAGTTCCGCCTAGTAGGTAGGGAAACGGTTGTCGTTGCAGTATCAGCGACTAGGTGTCTATGACTAAACAACATAGAATGGTGAACAAACTCTACGGCCAAGATACAAACGGGAGGGGCTGCTACTAGTTCAAACCAGTAGACGGAGTGCTGATGCCGAGAAAAGACAGGGAGAGTAGACTGGTAGTGGACATTTGTCTGAGGTTCGATTCCTCGCTACTCACACGTTTCGTGGTGGAAACATGGAGGACACTGTAATGGTGTTCCTCATTTTTTTTTGTTCGCGACTGAGATAAAAGAGTGATATGTAAATTTAAAACTAAAATGTAAAATTATGGAACCAACACAAATGAGATTATCTTCTGCAAAGTTCAGAGGAATGACAGTAGGAGTAGTAGAGAACGCTCACGGCGATGTATGCATCTACAACCCCTTCACAAAGGATAATATGCACGTTAGCAACCTGTTAAGATGGGATGGTAATGAGCCTATAATAGTAGATCCGTATCTTTTAGAAGTAGAAGAGGCTATAAGTATACTATCTAGTAACCCTGTACTAGATTTTAATGTACAAGATCTTGAGTATAAAGGAACTTTTGAAGAAATAGAGTTTCATAATGCTACTACTAAAGATATGGTAGAAGAAATCCGTATGAAAGAACATGCTATGGGTTTTTTACAGCACATTTGGAATTTAGGTACAGGTGACGCCGATATAGACTTAGATGCTGAGTACGCTGAATATGTAAACTCCAAGTAAAATGCATGAAGTACTACTAGTATTAGTAATCTGCTTTATATGGGTAATAGGTGATAGTTTAGAATAGTATAATATTGTATATCAGGTATATAATATATGTTACTGGATGTAAAGGATAAGGTAAAAGAGTGTAAGGGGCTAGTAGAAAAGTAGTTATATATTATTAATATATATATTATATATAATAAATAAACGTAAAGTGCTGGAAACTACCACCTTACATCCTCTACTACCCCTACAACTTTACCTCCTTACAAAAGTTCATACATCAGTAGCAGACGCAGGCCCAGAAAACAGATATACTATTTTCTATACTATAAAGCCTCTCGCCTTTTTATGTATATAATAATTTTTAAATATAAATATTTTATGAGAATGATAATGAATAAAGCCGTAAAAGGTAGTACTAAAGATGCTTATTCTATGGCAGTGCTTAGTCTTAATCCTTCTAGATTGCGGTCTAGTTTAGGTAGTAATACTAGGCAAGTAGGTAATATAATAAATGTAGAGTCTAGAAGTATAATAAACCGTAATGATCCTTGTCCTTGTGATAGTGGGGTGAAATATAAAAGATGTTGTTTATAGTAAAATAAAAATAAATATGACACAAAAAACTTTAGAAACGGCTTTGCATTTGAAAACGCGTATAGATGATCTAGAAGAGGAAAGAAATAAACTCTTACGCATGGTACAAGCTATAAGCAGTAATTATGACTACATAGTGTATATGGAGCATCATCATTATGGTGGTAGTAAGGATAGTTTGGATTTAGACTGTAGATGAAACAAAGATTTAGCTAAATTTTTAGAAGATAAGGCACATATTTTGTATCTAGATATAGAAAGATTGAAAGTAGAACTAGAAAAATTGTAAAAATGGTAAAAATGTATATAATATCTTGTAGAGAGATTGATGTATGGGGTGAAAGTTTATCAATATACAAAAATATATGTGTAATTACAGATGAAGAAAAAGCAAAAGCTTATGTAAAAAAAGCTAATAATTTATTAAAGACTGCAAAGGATTTTTATACTTATATAGAAGAAAACATGACTTCTTTAACAAATAGATCACATTTTAATGATTTATGGTGTAAATATGGAGATGCACATTATATTTATGATATTGTTTATGAACCTATAAAAATAATTTAAATGGTAAAAATGTATATGCATGTAGGGCCTAATCAGCACAATGCAAAAGATATAAAAACCATGGAAGATGTGCAGGAATGGTTTTCTAATCCTGTAAAGATGTACCATGGTAAGATAGTGTTTGACGAGATAAAAATAAGTGATAATGAATTATTAATAGATCTCACAAATATATTTTGTAACCAATTTCCTAAACGTAGATATCGTTGGGATTAAAATAAAAATTATGAATGTAGAAACATATGAAATAGCAAAAAAGCTGACAGAAGGTATAGAGCAATTAAAAAAAGAACGTGTAAAATATGTAAATGCTTTGGAAGCTGCTGATTACGGGTACTGTATGAAAATAAACTACAAAAGAAGTATATTTGTAGATATGTTTATAAACGACTTGAAAGATGATAATGACCACGTTTTATTTTTCAAAGCTAAAACTTTGAGGCCGAAATATAGAAAGTTTTTAGTAGGTGTTATAGCTGATATAGAAGCAGAAATACAAGATTTACAAAAACAATTTTTAAATTTGTAAAATGGCAGGATGTTACGGAAGTAGTAGTGAAGATAGGTACTTTGAAAGACAACTAGATAAATATCTTGATAGTCAGGATGATCACGATGAAGAGGATGATGATAATGACGAGGAGGAAGAAGAATAATAATGTTAATTAAAAAATTAAAGTTATGGAAAATAATGTAATTACCACAGAAGAAATACATGCTAAATTAGATGCTTATAGTGATAAATTAATGTCTATATCTACGCCTATTGATTCTAAAGCTATAAATAAAGATCAAAACTTAAAATCTTTAGGCTTTAAAAAAGTAAAAACACAAGGGTTAGAAACTAAAGAAAAAATTGTTGTAAATTATTTAGCATATTTAAAAGCTACATACCCTTTAGAAAAGTTTGTAACTTTAAAGGATTTTAAAAAGCTACTTAAAAAATATGATTTAAGTACTAGCCATGTGTCTTCTTACGTTAAAGATGTACCTGAAAAGAATGTCTCTGAAATGAAAAATGCTAAACCATTAAAAGAAGAAGATAAAATATCATGTTTACAAGCTCAAGTATGGAATATATCAGTATTTAATAAAAAAGGTAATATTAAACATTATCTAGCAAAAGATATGGTATATAATCCTAATTTTGATGAAGAACATAGAATATTAACGACGGAAAATCATGCTCATACTTACGCTTATGAAAGTTTAATAGCTAAAATGGACAAAGATATAATTAAAAAATTTCTTAAAGCAAAACCAAAACTTAAAGTTTCTGATATTAGAGATGTAAGTTGGAGAACAGGTCGTGAAAGAGTAGATATAGATGGATTTTATATTGCGGCTCCTTCTAATCATTTTGAAAAAGGATTTTTTAATATGCATCCAAAATTTTTAGAATTTACAGGTGTTGAAAAAGTTCTTAAAGATCCTATTGTTTATCAATATTGCCAGCATGGTATAATTAGAATAATAACTAAATGGGGTACAGATGATGATCAAAGTTATTTAGATCCTATAGTTTCTAATCCTACTTTATTAAATTAAGAACAACAACCCCCTCTCGTAAGAGCCATAGTAATGTGGAAGTAGGGGGTTACGAATTTAAAATTAACTGAGGTGCTGAAAAAGAAGTAAGTAATAAGGGATGGTAAGAGTTACGAATTTATCATCATGGATAATGGGAATATAGCATAAGCGTAAATAAGCTATATTTAGTAGGTTAATTTTAATATGTGTTGTTCCCTTGAGAAAGGAGTAGATAAAGGAGATAAGCTGTTTTCAAAAACATTGTATCTTTCAACACAGAGGTTCTTAACCTTATTCCGGTGCGTGGAATTAAATTAACGCAAGAACTTTTGTAGTTAAAGTCATGCAGCCTTAGGGAAAACTACAAAACAGATAGTTCTCGTTTACACTGTATAAAAGGAAGCGGTAGCTTAAAGTTGAAGTTGACTGGGACATAACGTTGCCTAAAACTTAAAACAAATTGACCCAAAGGCATGGGTTGAGGTTTAGATGTGGTAGTATCACATACAATCTGAACAGGTGCTTCCTGTTTTTATTTAAATTAAAAACTTTAAAACAAAAACTATGAAAAATGTATTATTAGTAACGATGCTAGTTGTAAGTATATTTACACAAGCAAAAACAGCAGATGTAATTGTAGAACATACTGCGGATGGAGTGAGCACAGTTTATTCTGATGGTAAGCAAGTAGTTAAAACTGCTTATGAAGAAATCAAAAATGTATCTCCTCAAGTAAAACAAGCTTTTCAAAGTTTAGCTACTGAAATGAAAGTAACTACTGATTATTTATGGGATGTATTAATTAAACAACAAAGGTATATTCTGTGGCTTTATTACTACTTACTTTAGCAAGTTTATTTAATTGGTGGTTATTGTGGCATAGAAATTTCAGTGCTACTGCAAATAATAAAACCGTAAAAAAATTAATGCCTTCAAATATACCAAATCCTAATTATAGCGATAGTAGATATCTTTCAGATGAAAATGAATATAATAGATATAAATCTTTATTGCAGACACAAGAAGTACCTTATAAATCAACAGATACAGCTAAAGCAATTTTAATTGTACACGCTATAGTATGTATAATCTTGTCTTCTTTTTCTGCATATTATTTCTCTGCTATGCTTACAGGTTTTATGAATCCTGAATTTGGTGCATTAAGAACTATCACAGAAGTAGTAAAAGGTTTAAAATAATGGAAGTAAAGCCTGGTAAAGTTGTCAAAGTCGGGTTGAAGCAAAACTATAAATAAAAATCTTGAGTATGATTGATGATAATATGTCTACGAAAGTTATAGTTAGATTTACTTTTTATGGTGAGGTGGCAGAATTGGTAATGTAGGAGTTCGATAATAAGTAAGTCAAAACTTTAGATACTCCGAGGGATGACACCCTGTATAGGTTCGAATCCTATTCTCACCACGAAGTTCGCTGGTTAATGGGAGAGATTGGTATCTTATCATCTCATGTGAATGGAGTGTTTTAAAAGCAACAAATACTCACACCAACCTCTGCAACTTGAAAACAAACTGTACTACACATTCAAAAATGGATTCCACAATATAGTTTTACTCTATAAGATGCTGTGTAAATTTAGATATGTGTATGTATAACCACTGAAGTTTGCCGCAGCGGTATTTTTAGTAAGTGGTATTTAGTCAAGTGGCTGAATTGGTAAGGCACATATAACGAGAGTAGGTGCATGCTCGTCTGTAAAATCAGTAAGTTATATGGTGGTATAAATGTAGGTTCGAATCCTACCTTGGCTACTATTGTTTGTAGGTATAACAGTGTCAAATAGCTCAGTGGCAGAGCGATTGGTGGGTATAAGAGGGTAGGGAGGTCATGACCTGAGAGTATTATATGATTCCTGCCGATAGGTCGGTGGTTCGAGTCCGCCTTTGACCACGAATAAAATCCGTCACCTAGGAGACGTTAAAATTTATCTCTGATGAGACTAGGCGAATTAATTCTTATAAAGCCCTTGAAGATAGTATAACCAAAGAGTAGAGGGCTTTTTTATTTTTAAAATTTAAAACAAATATAAATAAAATGGAAAACAAAAACGTAAAAGTAAACACGGAAGTAGACTTTCGTATTACACAAAATGACATTATTGAAATGTTAGTAGATGATAGATTTAATCATATTGTAGAGAAAACAAATAATTTTGCAGCTGAAGCAAAAAGGCTTAATGACAAGTACACTTGTGAATTTGCTAAAGAAACATTTGCTAAATTACATCCTAAATTAGCTAAAGCAGGTTATGCATATGTTCACAACAACAAACATTCTGGTAATCAAATAGCTGAATTAAAATTTAAAACTATAAGCACTTATAATTCTAATTCAGAATTAAACAATTGTGTATACCGCCTTTATGGTAAAATTACAGCTACATTTCAAAAGGTTGAGGATCTAGATGATAACACTAAAATCACACATGTTGCAAACATTGTTATGGAAGTTCCTGTAAACACAGAAGAAATTAGAATTTTGCAAGCTGAAATAGATGAATTTATTAAAACATTACCAGATAAATTATCTAGGCCTGCTATGGTTAGACAATTAAAATCTGAATTTACACGTAAAGCTGTATCTGAAAATAAATCTTTACAGAAGTTTTTAACTACTAAATTCTTGAAATAATGGCAAAGAAAGAAGTATTAAAGAAAAAAGTATACACTATAGAAATTATAGAATATGTAGATGGTTCAGCTACTATGAATCGCATTAACGACGGCTTTACAGCTGTAGAATTAATGGGTCAGTTAGAGATAATCCAATTTGAGATTTTAGAGCAGATGAAGGGGTTGATTAAACCTCCCTCAAAAGTAAATCGTAAAGTTATAAAAAATTAAAAAATAGATTATGACAATGACAGCAGATATAAATTTAAAAGATTACAGTGCTGCAGGCGGTGATGTAGACAAGTTAAATATAAAAAAATTAAGAATAGACTTTGATAAAAACTACGGAGATTATATTATAGAAAAACTTACCTATATAGGTTATGACACCAAAGGTAGAACTTTATACAAAGTAAAATTTGAAGATGGTATGATACATAATATAAGGGCGGAGCAAATTATTGCTTTAGATTTAAATGTTCACTTAAACTCCATGTACTTATGAAAATTGTAGAAAGATGGTTAGTAGCAAATGGTGAAGTGTTGTTGTTAGAAAATGGAGATTATGTTTATTTTTCTCCTTTTAAATCTTTACCTTATAAGATTATTGGTAAGGAGGATGCTGAGGATATGATAAAAACTAAAAAGAAACAATATGTTAGTTCCTAAAAAAGTAAAGTGTATTCAAACAAATGGTTCTTTTGATGGGGGTAAAATTTATTCTGTTGATGGAAAAGGTTTTATAGTATTTGAAAGTGGTAACAAAAGTGGTATAGCTTATAATTGTAGTTATTTTAGGCCTATATACACAGATGAAGAGTTATTAAAGTATGCTGCAAAGATGTATCCTATAGGGACTAAGTACAAAACTGCTAGTAAAGTAAATAATGATATAGCAGAAGCATGTCGTAAACCTATAATAAGTAATGGATCTATTGATGTCGGACCTGGCTTTGCTTACTATAAAGAAACTAACACTTGGGCTGAAATAATCTCTCAACCTGAAGTTAGTGTAAAAACTCCTTTAGAAAACTCTATGTCATTTGCAATAAAATGCCCAATAGATTATAGTACTAACGAGTTATGGAAAAACTATATAAATTGGTTTAATAGTGAGAGCGGGCTTAGTGTTGGTGGTAATGGTTCTCATAGTTATTATGGTATAGATAAAAAAGGCCAATTTGATTATAGCGAGTCTATAGAAGATTTTAAAGTAATCAAACCTTTTAGTTATATCTCAGAAATATTAAACTTAGAACAAAGCTTAAAAATTGGTGATTGGATAAATATTATAAATGAACCTATTGATGGTAGTAGGCCACCAAATTGGCATCCTGATATGAATAAATATTTTGGCACATGGCAACAAGTAGTAAGCCTTGTGGCCGGTAAACCTTGTGTAGATGGTAGCTGGTGTATAGAACATTCTAATTATACAGATATAAAAACTAATGAAGAGTATATAAGAGATGTTGTTAGTAAATCAGAATCAACTCTCCTAGTGTTACCAAAAACCTTTGCGGTGAAATCAAAACTAAGTTTTGAGACTATTGATACAAGCGACAAAGATATTATTTCTACTACTTCTAAGCTAATAGGACATAATGCACAGTATGATAAACTCATGCTTGAAAGGCAAAGAATATTTGAAGAAGATCAAAAAATTACCGAGTCGCTTTTATTTAGCAATCCTTTAGCTCCTTCTGAATGTTATCTGACAACACCTGATGGATGGACGCCAGCAGGCACATTCACAAAAGCCGCTGCTAATTTAATAGCAACAAAACCTGTAAAAGTTACAGGGTATAAATACGTAAATCTTAAAAACAAATAAAATGAGTACAGAAAACACAACAACAAAATCAAAATTTACTTTAACACAAAAAGTAATGGCATTTTTTAAAATTACTGAAGATGCAAAAGTAGATAGTTTCTTTATTGGTTTAGAGAAAGAGTGGAATCGCGAAATTAAAACTCGTGAGCACAATATTAAAACCATAGAGTTTGAATATGAAGAAAAATTATCTAAATTACAAGATCAGTTAGTAGATGCTGAACAAGCGTTAGAAGATGCATGGATCAATGTGAATCCTGAGAAACTAGTTACTAAATCTGCTGAAAAAGATTATACTGTACAATATGTAGCACATATCGAAAATGCAGAAGCTGAAGTAATTAATATTAAAAATGCTATTGAGTTTTTAGAAAAAAGCCATGCTAAACATTTAGAATTGTTCAGTGACGAAACTGCTACTTTACAAGCTCGTTTAGCAAAGTTAAACTCTTTGTAAAAATACTTCAGGTTGCGTCTCTAAAAAGCTCCTATACACAAGGACTTGGGCCGATCCATCTTATTTATAAATATCCTGGTACTTAGATTTTAAGTTGTATTTATAGAGTAGATAAACCCTAGACGTGTAATTTCATAAGAGGAAATGGTGAGGAAGTGTAGTAAGTTGTTTGGTGTAAAGTGCTTGAAAACACTCTAGGGATAACATGGTCGCAAGGCTAGATGGGAGTTCGAATCTCCCAACAACTTCTAATTTAAAATAAACAAGTATGACAAGTAAAATACAAATCACAAATCAAGAACAAAGATGTTTAGATCTTTTAAATGATTTATACAAAGAAACTCTTACTCCTAAAACATTTTCATTATCAAGATTTTGTAGTGGGTATAAAATACATAAAGGTATAACTAAAATATTAAACGATAATAAATTAATAAAAATTGTAGACGTTCAAGGTGTTTTAAAAACTTATTTATGGAATACTACTAAGCCTAATATAAACACAGCTCGTAAAATAATAAGTATTATGAGGGCTCAAAATAAGGTTTATAATGACGCAAAATTAGCTGATAAAAAGAAACAACAACAAGAAGTTAAAAGAGCAGAAACTGTAATTGAAGTTGTTAAAAAACCTAAAACAATAACAAAAATAATTAAAGAAGAGAAAAAAGCCCTTAAAGAGTTTTCGTTAATGTGGGGTTTATTACGTTTTAAATGGTAAGTAGTGAGGGGCGACTAACATCTCACTAGGTTTCAAAAACAAGCGCGGTGGTTATGTAGCTTAAAGTTAAAGCCCAGCCTTTTAAGTTGGAGTATGTAGGTTCGAATCCTATCGTAACTACACGGGGGTGAATAAGTAGCTCTAAACTCTGCGGATAACAACAGAGTATAGCAGGTGGGATTCCTGCAAAATGGTCCTATAAACGATAAGAGTAATTAACTTGTCGCTAGTGGTTTACTGATGGTTTTTGATTACTGCTCAATATTCTAGATAAAGAAGTAAGTGTGAAAACATGCAGGTAATCAGGTGGGTTCGATTCCCACTAGGACTACGAGACTGGTTCGATTCCAGAGATCCATATAGTACAAGAGTGTCAATAGCTCAATAGAGCCTTACAGGTAGAAAAGGTGTCCCATTGGTTGGGAGTGCTTTGTATGGGATTATTTGTCAAATAGTCGGTGAGTCGTGTAATCTCAGTTGGTAGAGTGACTGTTACGCAGAGGGCCGGGGGTTCGAATCCTTCCGCGGCTCCTAATTTAAAATCAAAAAGTATGAAAATAATTGTAGTATTAACTTTAGGTTTACTCTTCACAGCTTGCAAAACAGTAAAGTTTGATAAAACTTGTGATGCTTACTGGAGTGGTAATCCTAATCATAAACCAGGAAAATAATGATATTAAAGAAAATAGGAACAGAGTATAAGCTCTATGAAAAAGATGATAGTTGTGTGGCTACAACTCAAGAGTCACCATATAAAAGACTATCAAAACAAAACTGTGATGAGATATTTGGAGTTGTTGATGTTGAGAAATTAGCGTGTGATGAATGTCATATAGATATTGAGGCATATAAAATTATCCAAACTTTAAAATCAGGTAAATCATTAAATGAACATGGATTTGAAGCACTAGTTGGTGGTTTCATTAAAGGCTTCAACAAAGCAATAGAGTTGAATAAAGATAAGTTGTTTACTGAATTTGATATAATTAAAGCATTTGAATATGGTTGGAATCAAAGACATTTTGATAAAACTGATGAAAATGAATTAAGAGAAATTCAAAAAAGATTTATCCAATCACTACAACAACTAACAGAGATTGAGGTTGAGATTGAGATGGAAACAATTTACTGTAAACATGGAGAAAATTGTAAAGTGCTAAAATTTACATCTAAGAGCAAAGATCCTTTTTGTTATCCTTATCATTGTGATCCAAAAAGACCATTGAGATTTGATGTTCCTTATATTAAAGATTATTGTATTGGCCAAACAAAAAACAAGCTTGATGAAAATGGTTGTTTAATACTTAAAAAGAAATAAGATGAAAGGTGCAGGAAGAAAGTGGAAAACTGAAAGGTTGGATGAATTAAAAGAAATAGAAGAATCTGCTGATAAAGCAAATGGTTATAAGCTTTATGCCAAAGATACTAAAGCCCCAATTTTTAATGAAGGTTTTATAGAAGGTGCTAAATGGAAAGCTGAAAGAATGTTTTCAAAAGAGGAAGTTAATGAAATTATATCCGCAGTTTGGATAAGCTGTGAAGATAATGAAGGTGAAACTTTTACAGAGGTTAGAAAAAGAATATTAGAACAATTTAAAAAGAAATAAGATGGAAAAAGATATTTTCAAAAATAAATACATTTGGATGTTTAAAGAACATCATGAAATTAATTGTGATTGTTCTTATTGTAAAAGTTGGATTAGTGGTCAAAATAAAATGCATTATGGGTTAAATATCCCACCAGATTGGAAAGCTGCTAATAGTTGGTATACAATTAAATATGGTAAAGGCAAATATTTAAGATGGGTAAATGGTTGGATTAGGTTATTTAAAAAGAAATAAGATGGAAGAGCACTTTGTAAATTATAATCAAGCATTAACCTTAAAGGAATTAGGGTTTGACGAACCTTGTTTAGGCGGTTGGGATAAACCTGGAGATTGGTGGTGGCATCCTGATTCAGATATTACTATTGATGGACCACTCAAATCACAAGTCTTCAAGTGGTTTAGAAAGGTACATAAAATACATGGAAGTTATGGAACAACAAGTGACTCAAGAGAAGAAATAAATGGTTATTGCATTAGTAACTTTATTGATGGTAATAGAAATTATTTACATATTAATTGGGAAGTTGGTACTTATGAAGAAGCTGAATCAGCTTGTATAGATAAACTTATTGAACTTATTAAAGAAAAGAAATCATGAAAAATATACACATACTACCAGCAAAAGAAAATAGTCCAAGTAGGCTACATATTAATGCTATTGGTAATTTGGGATTGAATCCTGGATTTACTCCGATAAAAAATCCTTTAGTGTTATACATCACATCTTATGAAAATGTTAAGAAAGGGGTAAGACAATGGTATTTAGATAAGTTCTTAGATAAACCAATGAATTCAAATGGTGCTGAATATGGGTCTAAATTACAGGTGATTGTATTAACAACAAATACAACTCTAATTGCTGATGGTGTTCAGAGTATTAATGATGAGTTCTTGGAATGGTTTGTTAAGAATAGTTCTTGTGAGTTTGTTGAAGTTGAAAAAGTAAATTTTTGTGCGAGATGTTATAGTGATGATGTTGATGAATGTTGGTCAGCAAAAGAGTGTAGTGATGGAAGATATGATAAAATAAGTTACAAAACCATCATGCCACAAGAAGAACCTGAACAACTGACTCCTGAAAGTTTTATTCAAGAAATTTCAACTAATTTAGGTAAAACAATTCCTGAAACATTAGAACATATTGAAAATTTTTCTAAAGATTTAAATAAATTAAAATCACAACCTAAACAAGAAACATTAGAAGAAGCTGCTGAAAACTATTCCAAATTAAAAGTAAATAAGGATGGTTTGATGAGTGATAAACAAATTAAGGATTTTATATCTGGTGCTAAATGGCAAGCTGAAAGAATGTATAGTGAGGAAGAGATGTATAGTGCATTGCAAAAACTAAGGTTAGTATTTAAGTCTGGTGTTCAAAAATGGCAAGAAGATTTTGAATTTGATTTAGATAAATGGTTTGAACAAACTAAAAATAAATAGCATAAACCAATAATAAATAAAATAAAATAATAGTATGAAAAATTTAGGAAAAAAAGTAATTGTAAGAGCTGATAGAGCTGGTGTATTTTTTGGTACATTGGTAGCAAAGAAAAAAGGAGAGGTTCAGTTAGAAAACGCACGTAAACTATTCTATTGGAATGGTGCTAATGCAGTGGAAGAGTTGTCAGTAAGTGGTACAACAAAAGCAGACGATTGCAAGTTTACAGTAGTGGTAGAAGAAATAACAATTTTAAATGTTATTCAAATTATACCGTGTACAGAAAAAGCTATTTTTAATATTGAAGCTGTTTCAGAATGGAAATATTAAAAGACAAAATACGTAAGTTCTTAACATTAGAGCCTACGTTTACTGGTGATGGTTATGGTTCTGGTTCTGGTTCTGGTTCTGGTTCTGGTCATGGTTCTGGTTCTGGTGATGGTTATGGTCATGGTTATGGTTCTGGTGATGGTCATGATTTAAAGTCATTCAATAACCACGAGGTACATATCATTGATTCACTAGAAACAATAATTACGTCTGTTAAGGGTGATTTAGCTAAAGGATTTATAATTCAATCAGACTTACAGCTTAAACCTTGTTATATTGCAAGATATGGTAACTTTTTTGCACATGGAGACTCTGTTAAAATTGCTTGGCAAGAAGCTCAAGAAAAAGCATTAGAAACGTTACCGTTGGAATCTCGTATTGATTCATTTGTAGATGAGTTTAATAATACAGATAAGTATTCAGCATCAAAGTTCTACACTTGGCATAAAATTTTAACTGGAAGTTGTACAACAGGTAGAGATTCTTTTCTGAGAGATAAAGATATTAAAATTGAAACAGATGAATTTACTGTGTCAGAGTTTATACACTTGACAAAAGATTCTTATAATGGAAATGTAATTAAACAGCTAGCTAAAAAATATAACTAAAAAGAAATAGTATGGCAGAAATTCCAACAGCAAATGCATTTTTAATCATTAATGATGATAAAGATTTCAGATTATCAATGTCAGGCAGAAATGTTTCTGAAATGATGATTGCATTTGCTGAAATGCACGTAGAAGCTGCATTGAAAGAAGCAAGTGAAAATGCAAAGGCATCACTTGGCAAAGACTGGATTAGAAAAGAAGAAACAATTCATCCGGGACAATTAGTTGATTCTATTACTATTAGAGTAAATAAAGATTCAATCTTAAACAGTTATCCATTAAGTAATATTAAGTAATTATGGAAATAGTATATTTTGTAATTCTATCATTGCAATTAGCAATAGGAATTTGGACTATTAGAAAAAGAATTATTGAGCAAAGCAACCTTATTGAAATGTTCAGACCTCAGAATGTAATGAAAGGACATGAACTGATATTTCTTAGAAGAATAAACAAGTATGGTGAAAGTTCAATAGAAGAGGTTAATGAAACGCTTTATAAAGATGACAATTTTCAAATCACTTGCTTATCTATATCTCAAGAAACTTACATTGCGCATGGATTTTCAACATTTGTAGTAAAACTTAAAAAAGTAATATGATAACATCTATAGAATGGTTAGTAGATCATGCTAACAAAGGTTTAACCCAAAAAGAATGGCTTGAAGTTGTTGCTGCTACTGAAAATCAACATAAAAGAGAAATTATGAGTGCTTATATTAGAGCTTATTGTGATGCTAAAGAAGTTGATCATTATGTAGGAGTAACAGAATTAGCAGAAGAATATTATAAAAAGCATTATTTATGACAACTTGGGATTTTAGAATATTAGCATTTATTGACAAGCGTAGACCAGAAGAAAGCTATTTCGAATGTAGAACAGTATATTACACAGATGGTGTACCTACTGCTTTTTGTGAAGAAGGAACTACATTGTATGGTATGAATAAAAAGTCTTTACGTTGGCAATTGAATGCTATGAAAGAGGCTATGACTAAGCCTATACTATGGGGAGGTGAAAAGTTCCCTAAGAAATATAAACGTTTAAAAAAGAAAGTAGAATGAAAATAATTATGCAAGAAGGTAAAGGAGAAGTTACTCCAGAAATTATGAATATAGCTCGTGGTTATGATTTTAACACTATGTATATAGACAGTTATACTCAAATGAAACAAGCTGATGAACGCAATAGTAATATCATGTTTCAATTACATCAATTAGGTGTAGAAACTTTAGATAAAGATGACAATTAAAGAAGAAGCAGCAGAATATTATAAAAAATGCATTAAGTGGTATAAAAAATTTAAGCCATTTAATTCTCGTAAAAGAAGTGCTGTGGCACAAATAGATAAAGATATCATGCATCTTCACGCAATAAGAATTGAACTTTTAAAATTAGAAAAACATGAAGTGTTATAAAGAACTTTCCGGTAAATGGAAATTAAGAGAAAGATTTTTTGGAGGTTATGATGTTCTTGTTCAAGAAATTGAGCATCCGTCCAATGTACCTGTTAAAAAATGGCGTAAAGCTAAATTTGTTGATATATTAAATTTAACTGTTTTAGAAAAATTTAAGACTGATGAAGGAATTTAAAATAGGTGATAAAGTAAAGATACTTTATGGGCACATAGCTATGATGGCTGAAACTGAATATGTAGCATTACGTTTAACTTACCCTGTAATAGAAAAGAGAACTTTGCATGCTGATAATAATCCTAGATTATATGTAGACATTATGCCAGAATTAGCAGGTAAAGAAGGAACTATAGTTGATATCTATGGAGACAGCGCTATGTTAGAAGGTATACCAGGAAAAACTGGTTGGTGGGGTTTTAACACTTTAGAAAAAGTATGAAATATTATAAAATAGCTGATATGTACGAAGAAAAAATAAGAACACTGAGGGTATTTGTAGTTGCTGAATTAGAAGGATATCAAAACAAACCTATACATTTTCAAGAGAGATCTATATTCAATACTGCTGACGAAGTAGAATTTTATATCAATGAGGAGGATAAACCTGTTGTAAATGGTAACGTAGTTGCATGGTTAGATATCTGTACTGATGATCTTATATTTTTATTAACACAATACGAAGAAGCGGATGAAGAATAGAGAATTTAAATTCAGATGTGTAGATACTAATGGAATCTTACACTACTTTACTTTAGGTCAAAATGTACCTGATGGTATTATAGAACAATTTACAGGTTGTTATGACAGAGATGGTAAGGAAATCTGGGAAGGTGATCAGCTAGATGCTGAAGATGCAGCTTATACAGAAATTGTATTTTTTGAACAAGGTTGTTTTGGAGTTAAAAGTATTATAGATAGCTTTATGCCTATGACAGATTTAAATTTATCAATGTATTTCCTAATATCTAAAGATAAAAATTTATGAAACAGTATAATAAACAATTTGAGTATGATAATATGAAATTTAATATTTCTGTTACTTTAAATCATACTGTAGAAAAATGTATTGATGGCAAAACTTATCATCAAATTGTTACTAATTGCGTAGGCCATGATCAATATTATGTTAAATCTTACCCTAACGCAAGATTAAATCTTAAAGAACTAATTGAATTAGAAGAAATTAAGGTTAAAAAGTATGTAGATGAAAAATATAAGCTTAAAGTTTCTGATGAAGAACAGGTATTAATAGATTTAGGATTTAAGTAATATGAAAAATAATTGGAAAGAAATATCTAAACCTGAAACACAGAGATTTAGAAATGATGATGGCGAAGGAGATACTCTTTTAACAATAGTTAAATTATCTAATGATTTAAACTTATTAGTTAGAGAAGACGCTTATGGTTTAGAACCTATAGTTGAATATCTTACACCTAAACAAATACAAGAAAAATATGGAATTTAAAATAGATTTTTTTGAATTAATGTTTCTTGCCGAAGCATGTATACAACCGACACCTATTGCTAGACATTCTTTTTGGTATGACTTGTGTGATGTGCACTATCATAAAATGAATGATCAACAACGCAATGAGGCTTTTAAATGGATAACAAAAAATCCACAATTTACTATGACTAATATAGACAATTTATATTTTTATTGTAGGTTTAATCCTATTAATCAATATACAATTACATCTATACAAGGAAGTGAGATTGAAGTATTTTTATTCCAAAGTGCTTATTATACTAAAAGAAATGTAAGTATTAATTCAGATTTTATAAAAAAAGTAGAAAAGCATGAAAGAATTTCTGGATAGCCGAGAAGGCCAATTAACAATTTTAGGTTTAGCTATAAGTATTTTACTATCTATAGCTATTTTTTTAACTCCTCCAAAAAAGGATAAAATTGTAAAAGAAACAATTGAAAAAGTTAGTGTGCCTAAAATACACATAAAAGTAAATGCTCCTTTACAAAAAAGAGTATTATCTTTTATTAAAGAAGTTGGTATAAAATACCCTGACGTAGTTTATGCTCAAGCACTTATAGAATCCGCTCATTTTAAAAGTAAACATTTTACAAAAAAGAATAACATTTTTGGTATGCGTAAAGCTATGCAAAGAAGTACTCTTGGTGACGGTGAAGTTGGTGAATTTGTAAGTTTTAAAAGTATAGAAGAATCTATTATAGATTATAAACTATATCAAATGACTTTTATACATAAAATTCATTCTAAACAAGAATATTTAAATAGATTATGTACAAGATATTGCAAAGACTTGGGTTACGAGCGCCTCATTTTAAGCGTGATAGATTCCCAAAATATAAAATAGTAGTAGATTATCCATCATTTCCTAATGATTATTATATTATGTATAAAACTAGCTTTTGGTCTGGTTGGAAGTATATAGCTGATGATAAAGGTTGGGTATTGATGTTTACTGAGCAAGCTGCTAAAGAGTATATAGAAACCAAATTAAAACAATAATTATGAAGTATATAGTGATTAGGCCATTATTATGGTTTTGTAAGGGCGATGAATTAGAAGTTGAACAAATAACAAAATATTTTAAAGATTCTGCTATTGAAGAACTAATTAAATACAGTTACTTAAAAGAAAAGATATGAAAAGAGACAATTATCACAGAAATTTTAATTTGGGTAAAAGGTTAATGCATACTCCAAAAGGATATTATGGTACGCCTAAAAACCCTGAATGGGACTAATATGAGACAGATAAATGTAAAAACGCCTGAAATTACTCGTAGAAGTGTAAATATTAATAGATATTTTGATGATGTAAATCAATATCCTACGTTAACTGCTTTAGAAGAGCAAGATTTAATTACAAACGATCCAGATTGGAGAGCTAAATTAGTATTGCATAATTTAAAGTTTGTTATATCAGTAGGTAATAAATATTATGCAAAAACCGATGATGATTTTCAAGACATTTTACAAGCGGGTAATGAAGGTTTAATAATTGCTTCCGAGCATTTTGACCCGTCTAAAGGCTTTAGATTTATATCTTTTGCTGTATGGTGGATAAGACAAAGAATACAACAATTTTTAGGTGAAAATGACGCGGTAACTTTACCGTTAAACAAAATTAATTTATTAAACGTTATAAGCAGTTTAAGATTTCAAGATAGAGATTTTGATACTTATTCTAATGCTGTTATATTAGAAAAAGTAGTAGAATTGACTAATTCTGAAAAATATACTGAAAGGCATATTGACGAAATGAGAAATTACAATAGGTTAGCCAAGAGTTTAAATGTTTGCTACGGCGATAATGACTCTATGGAAGCTATTGAATTTATTGTTTCTGATTCCGATACTGAATATGACAATTCTAGTGAAGTATTACAACAAGTTATAAAAAATATTTTTGGGGCTAAACCAAAATTAGATAAGTATTATTATGTGGTTGTACATTATTATGGTTTATTTGGTAATAAAGAAAAGTGTTTAGAAGAATTAGCAGGTGATTTAAATCTAACTAGAGAACGTTGTAGACAAATATTAAAATATTCAATAAGATTATTAAGGAAACATCCTAATTTAAAAGAATTATTATGCAAAGATTATATTTTGTAAACAAAGGAATTATATCTCTTATGGATCTTTCTACTATGGGAGATTCAGTAAAAAGAGATGATAGTTCAAAAATTGGTACTTATGATTCCGGCCTTAAGTACGCTATCTCTATATTATTACGCCATAATGTAGATCTTAAAATTAAAAGCGGTGATCGCAGATATTCTTTTTATACAGAAGAAGTTTTAGATATTACTGGCAAAACAAAAGAATTAGTACATATTGATTTTGAAGATCTTTCTAACAATGTTGAAGATAGAATAATAAGAACTGCTTTTGCTAAAAATCTTGGTATACATTGGGAACTATGGATGGCTATTAGAGAGATTTATAGTAATTGTTTAGATGAAGGAGGTAATATGCAGGTAACTGATGATGAACCTGCAGGTGATTTTGATACTTGCTTTAGTATAGAAATTACTCCTGAAATAGCGCAAATACTAGAAGATTGGGATTTTTATTTCAGAACAAATACTTACATATACCAAGCTAATAGAAGGTCTATATACAAAAAGAAATCTTTTCAACCCTATACTATATACAAAAATGGTATTAGAATATACTTGGAAGAGAATATTACTAATAATTTGTTTGTATACGATGACTTGATGGCTGAAATAGATGAAATGCGTGTTTTACGTCACTTAAGCAGTACTGAGTGGGATCTTTGTAATATGTTACGATCTTGTAATGATGTAGATATTATCAATACTATATTAGATAATCCTAATTCTTATGAAGCTAGTAAATTACTAGGTGAAGCTAGAGTTAACTTTTCAGAGACTTGGGTAAAACTTATTAATGAACGTTATGCTAGAGAAGGTGAGTTTACATTAGGTTCTTCTTACAAGAATTGTGTACAACGCGACCCAAGATTTAGTGTAGGTTTTAAGGCTTTACTAAGAGAATCTGCTTCTTATGGTGATAAGTATGTAACTGTAAAAGAGGTTAAAACTCCTTCTTTAACTCTTGTAGATAAAATAAGACTACATTTTGAAGAAGAGAATAAACTAAATTTTACCGATATCACTATTAAAGAGGCTATATGCGTTAACGATTCTAAATATACAGTAGCTCATCCTAGAAGTAAAACTTTATATGTACACCCTGACTTTTTTGATGTAGAAGAAGACGATCGTATAGATGAGCGTGATATAGAATTTATAGAGGAATATTATGCTTTACAATCAAAAAGACAAATATTCCATGATTTGTGGTTAATAACTAAAAGAAAATAATTATGTGGAAAAATTTTATTTATTCTTTAAAAGGATGGTTGTTTGGAATAGAATTCAGATATCAGGCTGTTAGTGGTTATATTTTAGGTAATAAATATCTTGATAAAATAAATTTATACTACGGTAAAAATAATAATTTAATTATAGAGTCAGATATTATAGATACTAAGAAAAATCTTGTGCAAATTAAATATCAAAACGGCGAAGTTTGGCAGTACAGAAATATAATAACAGGTTTTCAAACGTCTATAACTATTAGAAACTTCAATGGCCTTCTCAAAATTAAAATCAATGATGAGATCATAAGTTTTAATAATCGTAAAATATTCTTTAAGGTAAAATGAGACAAGTGGTAGAAGCTTTATCTTTACATGAAGCATTTTTATGGTTTAAAAAAGAAATAGTTCTTGAAATAGAAGAAAGCAAAAGGCCTAAGTTATATACTTCATTTGTAGATTTAGACCAACATGGTATTAAAAATACAGATGAAGATATAATGCAGGATTTAGAAGGAAAAGGGATATTGTATGGCTGCACCCAAAATCCGTCCGGCGATAATTCTAATAAAGTACTAGTTAGTATAAAGAATCACCCGAAAGAAGGTGAAAAGAAATGGGAGAGTGCGTATATAGCTGTTTATGATTACAAAACAAACTTTAAAGCTGTACCAGGAAGTGAAAAGACTATAAAAAAAGAGTGCATAGATATTGCAAGAGCTGCATCAGAAGCAGAGAAAAGAAATACATATATAGTACTTATTAAACGACCTGTAAACTTTAAGCGATTAGAAGCTGAGATTATATACAAACCTTCCCAAGACCAAAAATTAGGTAAGTATTTATTTGTGTGGTAAACTAAAATTAAAAAAAAATGACTAAAAGAGACGAAAAAGTTAAAGCAAAAATTAGTGCGTGTTTAAATGAACTACAAACTACAGTTGAATTAAAAAACAAATCTTATTATACTCAAAAATATAAGGTAAATTCTTATCATTTACAGGCTATGATAGATTTAAAATTTATACAAGTACGTGTTATATCTAACAACAAACATTTTTTACAATCTTTACTGTTATCTCCTATTGATGATGAAATTTTAAACCAGATTTTACTAAAAGGTAAAGAATTAAATCCTATATATGCGTATGTAGAAAAACTCAATGAAGATAAAGGATGTGATTTTGATATAGATAAAACTGAAGTACCTACTCAAAAGTTACCAGAGCCTATTAAATTAAATGTTTTACAAAAGATTTCAAAATGGCTACGTATATCATAGAAGTAGAAGTAGATGAAGATTCTTTACTTAATAATCATTTAGAATTACGAAATATAAAGCCTGAAGAATTTGATGGCACTATAGAAAGTATTATAGATGCTGAAATGGGTTGGGTACATGGATCAGGTATAATTGTTAATTCTGTAAAAATGAAAAAAGATGAGTGAAAAACTTAAACATTTAATAATTGGTATAGACTTTGATAATACTATTGTTGACAGTAAATACCCAGACATTCTAGGCCTTAAACCTTATGCAAAAGAAGTAATAACTAAATGGTATAAACAAGGTATATTTATCCAAATACACAGTTGCAGAAATGGTAAAGCTGAATGGGAATTAGCTACTTTTTTATTTGAAAATCAAATACCTTATCATGTTATAAATGATCATGCTCCTTTTATTAAGCAAGAATATTTTGATCCGCATCATCCAATATCTCGTAAATTATATCACGATATACTTATAGATGATACATCTTTACATTTCAAAGCTCAAACAAAAAGTATGAATTGGAAAATGATAGATGGCATGATACAAGATATTATTGAAGAAGGTTCATGGGACGTTAAACCTGATTTTAACTCTAAGTACAATTAATAATGAGAGGTACAGGAAAGAAAAAATGCGAAAGTTGTAATACAACTCTAGTAGAAGATGAGTTCGACATTTGTGAAAGATGCATGTCTAAATCTACTCCTTTTATAAATGATGTAGATGGTGAGGATGATAAAATTACAGGTGATGAACTAGGTAATGAATATTTTGATGATGATTATGACTACTGAAAAAACAAAAAAGAAACTTGCAATTATAGATGCTGATGGGCTTTTGTTTTATGCAGCTTGGGAATACCGTGATAATATGACAAAATTTGGTGCTTTAGCTGTTAAAAGCAAAGTAGATCAAATTGTTAATTCTATACTTAAAAAATCAGGCGCTGATTGCTTTATAGGATTTTACGGAGTAAAAAGCTCAGCTACATTTAGGCACGCATTTGCTACTGTTAGACCTTATAAAGGATCTAGGAAATCTGAGCCTTGGCAAGAATACTATAAACCTATTATAAAAGAACATTTTGGAGAAAAATGGGGATTTTATGGTTTATCGCGTTTAGAGGCTGATGATGCTGTTATCATTGCTTACCACCAATATAAAGATGAATATGATCTTATAATGGTAGGTGAAGATAAAGATATGCACCAAATGGGTGGTTTTACATGGTATAATCCTAAAGATAATAGCACTAGATATTTAACCCATGAAGATGGTAGAAAATTCTATTGGTGTCAACATATTGAAGGTGATACAGCAGATAATATTACTGGTATTCCAGGTGAAGGTAAAAAATCTAAATTAAAAGATCGTATTAATGAACTGTCTCCATACAATGAAGATGAAGCATTTACTATGATCAGAGATTTTTATATCAATAAACATGGAGAAGACTATCTATATTATCTAATAGAAAATCATATTTTACTGACAATGGTGTCTAAACCAAGTTTTGATTATCCAACTCAAATTAAAATTACTGATTTCAAAGAGCAAGTATTAGAAGAAAAATTACAAAAATTAAATTTATGATGGGTTATGTGTTAGTCTATAAAGACAGCGGTAAAATTGTAAGAGATAAAGACAACATTATTTTATCTTTTGACAAAGAGCCATCAACTTATAATAAAAATAAATTTAAGATAGCTAGCTTGTTGCAAGAAGAAATAAATGAAATGATTTTTAACGAAATTTTAAACGAAGATGGATTATTCAATGAAAATAACTGATTACAATGAATTTTGTGAATTAGTTGATAATATAATCGAAGGTGTAGAGAACGGAAGTATCACATCTAACCCTTTGAAAAAAGAATTTACAGACCTAGGCGACGTTGTAGTTGCTGAAACAGCTGTAGAAAGAGGTGAAATATCTAGAGAAGAGGTGGAAGAAGAACATTCTGAAATCAATAATTTAGAAAATTTACCTAAACTAGATGTTATTTTAGTGCCAAATAAGACTATAATTTTGTACAATGTTAATACCTTAAAAGTTATAAATGTGTTTAGTGATGCGGTTCAAGCTCAAAATACTAAAGGTATACATCAAACAACTTGTAGAAATAGATCTAAAGCTAAATATGTAGATCCAACTGGTATAAAGTGGATTTATTATTATGATGGCTTATTTGATGAAATTAATTTTTCTGAGGATAAAGAAGAGCCAAAGGAAGAAGAAATTGCTCCAAAAACTAAAAGTTATTTAACTAATTTGTAAACAAAATGGCATCTACTTTAAACGAATATTGGATTGTATATGACAATTCAGGTTCTATCGTTTTTACTTTGCCGTACAACGATAATCAACTTGATTATTTAGTTAAACTTTTTAAAGAGCAATGTGGTTTAACATTTAGTTTTACGTTAAATAAACGTTTTGGGGTAGAAGTAAATAATGACTACAGAGTCTATAAAACAACTTATACCAATGAACAATATAGTAAAATTAAAGTTTGTAATTTAAAATTAAAGAATAAAATGGTACAAGAAAAAGAAAAAGCATTAGCAGATGCTAAAGACGGCGGTAATTATGATACAGCTGGTAATTCTGAGCATTATCAAAAACAATTCATGGAATTGGTAAGAGAACAAGAAAGAAAATACGGTACAATTGTTGCTTATTTATTTTGTATAGGTAATGTAGACAAGTATGCTGGGCGCGCAGGTGAAAAAGCTGGTGTACCTGCAGAAAAAGACCTTATTAAAAAATCTTGGTATCAAAAAGCAGCAAGACATTTTAAACTTAAAATTGAAGCAGAGAGAAATAACACTGTAGCTCCTGACAGAAATGCTTATGTTAATATGCCTGAAGAAGTTAAAGATTTAATTTGCTGTGAACAACCATTTAATGAGCTATTTAATGTAGGTTATATTCCTTTATCTATAGCAATTGAGAAGTAATGAGCAAATTAGAATTATTAAATCTAAAACATTGCAAAACAAGCCAAGAAGTATGTAAATTAATAAAAGAAAGAGTATTACAAATACCAGTAGATGAATTAATATCAGGTTTATCCGAAAGTTTTGTTTATCATGAAGAAGCTGTTAGAACTATTTATACTGCTTTAGCTATGAATAACAATTCTATATTATACGGGCCCGGAGGTTATGCTAAATCAGAGATTGTGAAAGCTGTCTGTGAATATTTAGGCATACCTTTGATCTGTAAAATAGGATATAAAGGAATGACTCCAGAAGAATTATTCGGGGTACCCAATATGAAAAGTCTTATGAATGACAGTAAATATGAAACTGCCTTTGAAAATAGTGTATTTTGCATACCTGGAGTTTTGTGTTTAGAAGAAGGCATGGATTTAAGTCCACAAACTGCAGCATCTTTAAAAGATATTATTACTGAAAAAGGATTCCGAGAAGGGGCCAATAAGAAAGATAGCTTAATATCTTCCATTATTATTACAGGTAACAAAGACCCAGAAGATGAGAGTATAGATGAAAGTATTAAAGCCTTTTATCTAGAACGTTTCCCTTATAGATACAACATGATTTGGAAAAGTCATTTAGAATCTGATTATTTAAGATTATTTTCTGTTGTATATCCCGTTCCTGTTTATGAGGAAGAATTTAAAAAGTTATTATTAGTAGCTAAAGTATGTGAGGCATCAAATTTGCAGAATAATAGAGTGTCTCCTAGATTATCTATATATGCATCTTCTGTTGCTCTTTCACTGGGAGTTGATTTCCTAGATACAATAACTGCTTTTGATTCTACATTTTTAAAATCTTCATTGAGTCAAATTAGGAAAAATGAACAATTACAATCTGAATCTGAATTTTTAGCTAAAATTAAAAAAGAAGTAGATGATATAACTGCTTTATTAAAAGGTAATTTAAATAGTGATCAAACTTTCATTAATTATGGTATGTTAATGGCTATAAAGAAAAAATTATCCAGCCTACCTCACTCAGATAACTCTTTCACTCAGGTGCTAGATATTCTAACTTTGATAGATGATAATTTATCTTTAATAAGTTCTAAGATGTTACATACTGATAAAGTTAATAACTATATAGATAATTTATTTTATAAAGAATGAGGATATACGACCTAAGTTGTTTTTATAAATATCCGTCAAAAGAAGAAATAGAAGAATTATGTAGATCTTATGATTACAATAATTACATACCCTTTAATATTTTTATAGATTTATTAACTTTGTTGATAACTAATCAATTAAATACTGAATTAAAAATTGATTTGAATACTGTAAATGCTTCTGTAAAAGATGAATTTTTTAAGAGCTTAGATTTAAGTTTATTTAAAAAAGATACGCCGTTGCATCAAGCAATGAAATTATTGATTTATTTAAACAAATCTTATAATCTTAGAAGTTTAGAATTAGAAAGTATAGTAGAACCAGGGGATCATTTAAATTTAAGAGAAGAACTTAATGAAGAGGAAACAAAAGAATTATTAACTATCTTACCAAAAGATATTAATAATGAAGATGTAGCTAAAATATTAAACCTTAGCTTCTTTATTATAAACAATTCAGTCAATAACTCCATCAAAGACACTTATGAAAATTTAAAAAGCGTAAAAGATATTTTTAAATTAAATAAATCCAAATGGATCCGACATGATTTTATAGAAAAAGTAATTAAACGAGAACATATAGTTATAGTTGAAGAAGAGCATCAAACCTCTGAAGAAACAATTATATATTTAGAAGATAATACTTATTCTATGACAAATTCCTTAAATTTAATTGTAGCTTGTAGATATGCTCTCTTGAAGTTAAATAAAAAAGTATTATTTTATACGTTCGATTTTGGTCTAAATGAAGCAGTCTTATTAGACAGTAAAGAAAAGCTATTAAAATATTTTAGTGAGCCTATCAAATTTCGACAATCTAATTGTAATTACTACAAAGTATTTCAAAAAGTATCAAACTTACATAGTAAAGGAACAGCATTGTTAGTTACAGATGCAGAAGATTTTGTACCTGCTAATTTAAAAGCCGGTATTGTAATCAACTGCGTTACTAATGTGAACAATCCTACAATGCAAAAATTTATAAACATAAACAAAGGTAAATATATTAAAATATGACGATATGTTAAAACTAACAGTAGAACAAGAAGAAGCTGTAGATTCTATTAAGAAATTTTTAGATGATCCAGATTTAGACAATAACATTTTTACATTACAAGGTGTAGGCGGTAGCGGTAAAACTAGTACCATAATCTATGCGTTAGATCCTTATAAACAAAGAAAAGTTATTGTAGGTGGTACTATTTCACATAGTGCTAAGGTAGTATTAGATAAGGCTTTAGAGCGTGCTAAAATTAGATGTTATACAGTAGCGCAATTATTAGAGTTGACTCAAATTATAGATGAGGAAACTGGTGAAATATCTTTCAAACCAGTTAAAAAATCTATGAATAAATCACCTCTTTTAGACGCAGATATTGTACTTATTGATGAGTGTAGTATGTTGGATGAAGAGTTGCATAGTGCTATTATTAAAAAATCTAAGAAAGGCGCAAAGATAATTTATCTTGGTGATCCTAGTCAGCTACCTCCTATTGGAGATGAAAACTCTGATTCTCCTACATTTAACCATACTCGAGCTACTTTAACTAAAGCTATGAGATATAAAGGTTTAAATACTATTTTAGGAGATCGTTTAAGAGAAGAAATCCGCAAATATAATGAAGGTGAACAATGTAGCCAATATGTTATCAATGAATGGCAAACATCAGAATTAGGTAACTCTTGTCGTACATCTGAAGTAGATGAACACGGTAATGGTTATATTTTTCTTAATGATCTTGATGTGATGATGAATATTGCTGTAAAAGGTTTTTCTGAAAATAGCCACAATACTGATGATATGCGTATTATTGCGTTTAGAAACACCACTATTAAAATAATAAATGAAAAAATCAGACATTTATTATATGGTGATGATCTACAACAATTTATGGAAGGCGAATTAGTTATATGTGATGGAGGTTATAGTGCAAAAAAAGAATTCAACTCTAAACCCAGACCATGTATTTACAATAATGAGATCTTTAGGATTTCAAGCACAGTAAAAACTAATGGGCCTTATGATATACCTGCTCTTATGCCTGTATTAGATCCTCCTGTAGCATTACAGCAAGGTGAAAGAATATATATTGTAGATGAAAAGGGTAGAGAAAAATATGATAGTATTTTAAAATCTTTGCAAACTAAAGCTAGAGAAAACGGAAGTTTGTGGAGAAATTACTATTTATTTAGGGATAACTTTGCCGAATTTAATTACACATATACTCAGAGTAGCCATAAAAGTCAAGGGAGAACTTATCGAGATGTTATAGTATTAGAAAAAGATATATTAGATGTATCTAAAATAGATGTTAAGGTAAAGCTACAATCTTTATATGTTGCTTGTACACGTGCATCTAGAAGAGTATATATTTTCAATACTAAATACAAAGTTGATAATAGTGGTTTACCAGAAGATTTAAGAAACGAATTAGGTATATGACAATTAATGACTATTTATTCAATAAAGAATCATTAAAAACATTTCATGTAGTTGACGAACCCGGAACCTATTTTGTTAAAGTAAACAATAATATAAACAGTAATCATTTATATACAGAAGATGATCACCCAAGATATTTAGTTTCTTTAAAAGTAATCTATAAAGATGATATTCAAAAGTGTTTAGATTTGTTTGGTAACAATGAGCAAATACCATTTAAGTATATTAGACCTTATTTATTTACAGGTGTTATCTGGGAAAATCAAATAATATCAGAGTTGGACTTGCCAATAAAAAATGAAGAAGTTATTGCTACTTTTAATTTTTTAGAAGATGAGATGAGATGTATTTCAATGACATTAGTTCCGAGGAAGGAATTAAACATTCTACAGCTGCAAGATGTTTGCAAAAGTAGAAAATTATTAAACGATATATTAAAATTAGAAAATGATTAATTATGAAGTAAAGAAAGAAGAAATAAATAACCTTTATCAAACAATTTCGAAAGGAAGAGTTTTTCCGTTTATATCTCCTTTTAAAGTTACCATATTAGATCAGGGTTTACATAAAAAATTAAACTCTAATTATTATGGTGTGACAATGGTTAAGAATAAAAATAAAGAAGAAGATAACAAGTTATTTTGTTTTTTGATGGGTTATTATTATGTGCCAGAAAATCAATTAATTGTACCAAAAGAACATTCTTTATCAGATAAAGATGTAAGTATAATTAAAAAGTATTCAGAAAAAGGTTATTTAGTTACAAGTAAACCAAATTTAACTTTTCTAGACTTTGATAAAGCTAGCCGTGAATGGGAAGTATCAAATTATTTTTACTCAAAACATAAAGAAAATGGTTACGCTAATAACTAATAGAATTGATCAATATGATATCAATAATATAAGTAATAATGCAACATTCCATGTTAGCATTGAAGATAATTTAAAAAACTTTAATTATTGGTGGAATACTTATAGAGGCCCTATACAATTAGATACTGAGACAAATATTGTTGTAGGTGTGTATGGTTGGAAAGGTTTTTTAAAAGGTATTAACAAAGATTTTCATGAAGAATTAGATGAAAATGAACAACGTATTCCTCAAAAAAGAGAATGTTATGTAGTTCAAATAGGTGATTTAGAAGGAGAACATCAATGGTTATTTGATATACCAAATGCCAGTGTAGATATGTTAAACGCATTACATACAGTGTTCTCTTCTAAAAGAGAAAAACTTATACACAATGGTTTATTTGATTATACTACTATTAAATGGTGTTTTAATGTTGACATTGACAAGATTAGAGATACTTTTCTTATATCACAAATACTAAATACTGGTTTAGAAGTAGGAGAAGATTTACCTAAAGGTTATCATAGTTTAGTTGGTTGTGTTGAAAGATATTCAAATCAAGACTTATCCAAAGCCGAACAAACAAGTTTTAATGGTTCTCCATTAACTGTTGAGCAAATTAAATACGCTGCTATAGATGTTACAGTGTTAGGTAGTATCTATGAAAAAATGATGCTTGAAATAACTAAACTAAAACTAAATAACGCTGTTGATTTAGAGTGTGCCCTTATCAGATCTTATGGAGATGGTATGTGTGAAAACCTTTATTTAAATTCTGAAGAATGGTCTAAAACTATGCATTTTCAGCAAAGTGAAGTAGAACGTACCAAAGAGGATTTTCACAATTTATTAAAAGAACACTTACCAGATTTTATTTTAGCCGCTGGAGAACAATATGAAGGAAGTAAAAGTGATGTTGATTTAATACATTATCAAATGGTTAGTCATTTTGTACAATTGGAAAATAAATACGATTTTAAATGGTCGTCTCCAAAATTAAAAAAGACTATTATTAGAACATTATTTCCAGAAATTAGTGAACATGCTAAAGTAAAAGATTACCATGATTATATTAAGATAAGGCTACAAGATGAAACTTTTGAAAGATTTGATGAATTAAATGTATTAAAAAATATTTTATCTAAAAATTTTGAATCAGTAGAATCTTATTTTATTGCTAATTATAAAGATCTTTTACAAGAATTAGAAGTATTTACGCCTGCAGGTACAGTTTTAATTAATTTAAATTCACCTATACAAAAATTACATTTGTTTATGTGTATTAAGCCAGATATAGAAAGTACCAACAAAGAAGTTATTTCCAAAATTGACCATCCTTTGGCTTATAAATTGAAAGAATATAACAAAGCATCAAAGATGGCAACTTCTTATGGCCAAAATTTCTTAAATGCTATTAATCCAGACGGTATGTTTAGAATATCTGGTTTTAAACAAATTCTTAACACAGGTCGTAGTAGTATGGATAAATTACAATTATTACCAGGACAAGCAGTGTATAGAAATCCTTTTAAACCCAATAATCCTGAAACAGGAACTAGAGATGATGGACATGAATGGTTAGTAGTGGGAGCGGATTATGCTTCTCAAGAAGCTGTTGTAGCTGCCACATTTTGTAATGAAACATCTTTAATGGATGCAATTGCTGAAGGTTGTGATTTTCATAGTACTTGTGCTTCATTAATGTTCCCTGATGAATGGAAAAAACTAGGTGGAGAGCCTAAACCTAAAGGTAAACCGGAAGATAAGACTTTACAGAAACTTAGAAACAGTTCTAAGACAACAAGTTTTGGTTTATTTTACGGTAAATCTGCTGTAGGTTTAGGTGAAAGTTTAAATATTCCTGCTACAACAAAAGATTTAATTGATAAATACCCGGAAGAAGTAGAAGTTTATTTAGAACAAAATCATGAAGGTTATGATCTTTATTGTAGGACATATTATAAAGGTAGAGCATCTAATACGTCTATGCATGACTTTTTAAAGCAAGAGCATAAGCAAAAAAGATTTTTATCTGATATTACTACTGCAGATGATCTTATTGACAGGTTTTATGGTACTTTTCCAAATATTTATTCTTATTTAACGCAATGTGCGGAACAAGCAGTACAAGATAGGTATATTAAAACTCCAGATCCAATTAAAAGAATAAGATTCTTTAGTAAGCCAAGAGATAATTCAGAAGCAAACTCTATAAAAAGAGCGGCTCAAAATTTCCCTATACAAGGTTCTAGTGCCAATATGACAAAGTATGCTATATGTTTAATTAAAAAATATATAGAGGACAATGAATTAAGCAATAAACTAAAATTTGCATTACCTCTTCATGATGAAATCAGATACTTATGTAGAAAAGATTTTGCTGAAGAAGGTTTAAAGATTGTAGTGGATAAAATGGAAGATGCCGCAAAGTTTATTTTAGGAAATGAATTATTGAAAGCTGAAGGGGAAATAACAAACGTATGGGAGAAATAATATGGAATATGCAGTCACTAAAATAATTAAATTATCAAAGTCTATTGATATAAATTATGCACAATCTTTATATTTGCTTAATTTAAAATTTGGTTTAAATGAAAATGTATTAATAGCAAATGTTGATTTATTAAAGTTAATAGAATTAGACTTAGTAAATAATAATCAATTGACTACTATTGGCCATAACTTACTAGACATTATTTTAAGTGACAAAGAAGAACAAGAAGTTATACATAATAACTTGTACCCTAAATTGTCTTTAGCTTCTGGTGACATTGTTAAAGATCTTGCTAAAACATTCTTAAAAAATCTTGATGATAAAGAGTATAAAAGATTAAGTGTTTATACAAAAAATCCTATACAAATACCATTTTTATTTATATTTCTAGAGTTATTTCCTACAGCAGACAAATCCAAAAATAAAATTTGGAATGAACATTTTGAAACTGATTGGGATAATATAACGTTAAGGAGGATAAGTGCTGGGTCTATTAAAAAGTTCCAAAAAATATGGAAATCAAAAGATATAGGTTTATTTTTATTAGGTACTTATATCTTTATAACTTCATCTAGAAACGAGAATAATAACAAGTTCTTTATTAAATCTTTAGAAAATTATTTTAAAGAATATGATTATTGGTATAATGTAGCTGCAGATAAACTTAATGATTATTCGCCTAAAAATACTATATCTTTACCAAAAGAATCAAGACACAAAACAAATACAAATGTACTATGAGTTTATTTAAAGAATGTGTTGTTAAGCCCCTTAACATTAATAAAAATAAAGGGTTTTCAGGTATACCAATACCTTTGGCTAAACTAAGCAAAGTTACAAACTTTATAGAACCCCAGAAAAATATCATTATTGGCGGTAGGCCAAATTCAGGTAAATCTAGTTTTATCGATTATAACTACTTTATCAATGTATTTAAATGGTGGACTAGTTTACCAGAAGAAGAAAGACCTAAATTAAAATTTTTGTACTTTAATATGCGTCGTAATGTTAGAGTTAAATTACAAAAATGGCTTTGTCTTTATTTAAAATTAGAATATAACGTACTAATTGATATACCAACATTGAACAATGGTATAGGTAAATTATATGATTTAGATGAAGAAACAGAAGCTCAAGTATTGTCTGCATGTGAATTTTTTAATGACTTAGAAGATAACCATCTTTTATTGTATAATGGTAGAAGAACTCCCAGTGATATATATGATACTGTTGAGGGTTATATGAAAACTATTGGTCATGAAAATGAATACGATCATACTTTTAAACTAGATGATAAACACGCAGGTCAATATACTTTTGTAATTATTGACAATGTTGAGTATTTAATGACTGAGCATGATGGATTTGGTTTATTAACCCCTGATTTATTAAAGTCAAAATTTTGTGAGTATTTAGATTTACTTAAAAATAAATATAACTTAATAAACGTTGTTAATGTACCTACTAGAAACACTTATACACGTAGTTATAAGGACAGTGAACCAACTTACAAAGATTTAGGCGTATTTAATAATATTGCAGATTTAGGCATTGTTTTATACAATCCTTTTAATGAAAATAATCTTAAATATAATGGATATCCAGTAGAATCTTTGTTTATTAATGGTAAGAATAGATTTAGAACTTTAACTGTAGTGTCAAATCAAGAAGGTTTAGAAAATCAAACTTTAGGTTTATTTTTTGTAGGTGAGTGCGGATATTTTGCGGAAGCCCCTCATCCAACTGAAAAAGATAAATTTGAAGAAAAATTAGAAATTCTGAGACAACTACATTAAAAGATACAAAATTTTTTATTACCTTTGTAATCATAAATAAGAATAATATGAATAATGAAAGTAAAGAGTTATCCACAGTGGATAATTCAATGATCGCGAATTTTAAGACGCGGGAAGAGTATGCTATTCTATTAGAATCCGGAGCAATACCTTCATCTTTTGACACACCAGAAAAATTAATGACTGTTGTACAAATGGGTAAAGAATTAGGTTTACCTCCATTAGTATCTATTAATAATATCAATATTATTAAAGGTAGAACAGTAATTTCTTCAACAATGTTAGGTGCTTTATTAAAAGCTCGAGATATTGAATGGAATTGGTCTAAAGATTGGGTAACTGAGTCTGTAGTCGGTTCAGATGATGAGCGAATAATCACTGAAATAGAATTTGAGTATATATCTAGGGTCACTAAAAGGCCTAAAACTGTTAAATTCAATGTGTCTTGGACTCAGATGGAAGTAGCAGGATATACTACAAAAGAAAACTGGAAAAAGTATCCTAAAGAAATGATGCGTGCTAGATGTATGGCATACGGGGTAAGAGCTTACTTTCCAGAAATCCTTATGGGTCTTTATACAGATACCGAAATTGTTGATGCCTTATCAGAAAATGTAAAAGTAACTCTTACAGAAGATGGAGATGTTTCTATTATACAAGATGCAGAAGAAGTTCAAGAAGATTAAAATTTTAAATAATAATTTATAAATAAAAAACAAAATGAAAGTTAGTTTATTAAATGACTTGTTAAGTCAATCTAAAAAATCAGAGATTGGTTTTGGTGTACACGAAAATTGTGTTATTCTTAGTGTTGCTAATGATGTGCGTAAAAATAAAGACAATGAAGTAATTAAAAGAAATTGCTTTACAGTGTTTGGTAAGAAAAATGAGGCTGGAGAAATTGTTGCTGAAAGAGAAGTTTCTTGGTTTAACATTGATTCTAGCACAGATTATGCTTATGATAATTTTTTCAACCAATTAGATCAAATGACGGCTATTGTTGATGCATTATATGTAGTTAGCGACGAAGAAAAAGATGTATGGGATTTAGCTTTTGAGGCTATCTTAAAAGAAAATGATATTGAATTTACTAAAGAATCTTTAGAAAAAGCTATTAAAACTAAAAAAGTTTGTGTAGAAATTATGAAAGCTTTAGGCGATACTTATGTGGAACTACTTAAACCATTGGTAGGTAAAACTTCCCAACAAGTTCGTTTTAAAGTTGTTTTTGATTCTAATGGTAAATACTTACAACAACCAAAATATAATGGTTTTGTAGAAAGTATGGAGATTTCTTTAGAAGATTCTCGTTTGAAAATCCTAGACAGTGACCAAGCTAATAAGGCAAAAAATGGAGCTCCTGCAGTAAGTAATGCAAAACCTGCAGCTAAAAACTTAACACTTTAATGGAAGAGGCGATAAAAACAGTAAAAATTCACAATTGGAAATGGACTAAAGGTAAGATTGAAAAGTTTTTAAAGCTACATTTAAAACTAGTTCAAGATAAATACCCAGAAGGTTTACCTAACAGTACTTATTTTGTAGTTCCAGGCTTTGAGCATGTTACAAAGAACCAACCAGTTGTGAAGTTTAGCCCAGCAGAAGGAATATGGGTTATTTCAACATTAACTTTATTTGAAAATAATATTAAAAACTAAAATTTATGGCTTTTTTAAGAAAACTATTAGCAGAAAAACCTGTAAGAGCAGGATTAAAATTCGGTATCAATGACAACGTAAGATTGATTTCTATTACCAACGAAGAACGTATCAGAGAAGGTGAAGTTGTACCTAAAAATACATACATGACTTTCCAACAATTTGACGCTAAAGGTGTAGTTGTTGCAGTGTCTGAATTTTCTTACTTCAACTTCAACCCAGAATTATCAGATGATTTGATATTCAATAACTTTATTGAGCAAATTTCTCAGTTAACTTCTTTAGCAAAATTGTTTAATCCAGATGCAGTAATTGATCCTACAGATGGTTACGAATCTATGGATGAAATCAAGAAAGATTTAAAAAGTAGAAAAGGTTGTAAATTCTTTAATGATGTAATTTACGAACAATTTGAAAAAGCAGTTAAAGGTACACTTGGTATCGAAAGCCCATTATTGAGATTAAAGGTTGTATCTGACTCTAAATTGGGTAAATATTTACAATTACCTAAATATGCTACTTATGCTGAATTAATGGAAAATCCATGTAATTTAGTAATGACTCCTACTGAGATTAAAAACAGAGCAAAATCCATGGAAGAACCTGTTGCTACAGCAGATACTAAAGGAGACGCTCCAGATGCAGCGCCAATTAAAAAATTATCATTATAATATAAATGCCATTCTTAAGAGAACTTTTAAAAAATAAAAGTAATCTTACAGATAAGTTGTTTCAATACACTGATGATTATGAAATCTATTCTACTTTAATAGGTCGTGATATCGAAATAGGAGAGGTAATGTCTTCTCCTATTCGGCCTTACGATGAACACCCTTCATTTGCAATATATATTCCTACTAGATTAAAATCATTTGGCTATAAGCTAAGAGCCGAAGAAATTTGGTTTAAAGATTTAGCTGATGGTCGATCTGGGAATATATTTAAATTTGTTAAATGTTTTGCTTTTTTCCATTATAGTGTTGAACTTGAATCACAATATGAAGTCATAAAATTTATTGATGAGCACCTAGAATTAGGTTTGTTTAAAAACAATGTTAAGACTCATAGAGAACGTAAAGTTTATAACTATGAAATAAAAGTAAAAGATTTATATTATCAATCTAGACCATTTACTAGGAGAGATTTATTATATTGGGAAAAATTACATCAAACTAAATCTGATCTAGAATTTTGGAAAATAAAATCTATACAATACTTATTAAAGGACGACAATTCTATACGTAAAGAATTTAAGAAAACTGAATTAGCATTTGTATATAGATTTTGGGATAAAGAAAAACTGTATCAACCAGAGGCCCCTAAAAGTTTTAAATTTAGGAATACTTGCCCAGGTAATGATTATCAATACTATCAAGGATTTCAACAATTACGCGGTAAAAAAGAAGGTGTAAGCAAATTAATTATTACAAAATCTTACAAAGATGTAATGGTTTTTTATAAGCTGTTCAATACTTATTTAGATACTAAAGTGGATATTGTTGCTCCACATGCTGAAAGTATTAATTTATCACCTGAGTTTGTAGAGTTAATCAAAGCTAATTATGATGATATAACTTGTGTATCAGATTTTGATTTAGCAGGAGTTAGATTTGCAAATCAGTGTAAGAAGCTTGGATTTAATATTAAATTTGTTGATACCAATCGTATATTAGTAAATAATAAAATGAAAGTTATTGATAAAGATATGTCAGATTACTTGACTAACAACGGGCTAGATGAGAGTTTAAATTTAATTAAAAACTGGTATATATGCAAACCAACGGAAACGAAGAAGAAGAGTTCCTTTTTAGAGATAGCCCGAAATTCTTAGATTTTCTAGATTCTTTATCTAGATTATATAGTTTGTCTGAAGATAGGTTCATAGAAGTGTATAAAAGACTACCTTATCCAATCATAAAGTTTTTAAGAGATAGTAGATATTTCTTAGAATTAGATGAAGAAAATGTAGATTACGCGCGGGAAATACACACAAATTATTTGTGTTTAGTGTACAAACAAAATAAATTAAAATATATAAATAATACTAAAGAGTTTACATTAAGAAACTTTAATGATTTACAAGAATTTTTAGACTTTTTAAATAAAATGCTGTATTTATACAAGATTTCTCCAGGTCACTTTATGAAATATTTTCCAATGTGCCCAAAGCCTTATTGGGATAAAATAGATGATTTACGAGAAACTAGTTTTAAAATACCAAGGGATTCCCTAGATTATATAGAAGCATTAAAAAAATGTAAACAAGTTTCTTTTTTGTATTCCAACTATATGGATTATTTATCAATAAATAAAAACGGTGAAGAATGTTAGATAATAATAAATATCAAGATTTAATTTACTATAATGAAGATGCATTATTAAAATTAAAATCAGGTATAGATAAAATAGTAAACGCAGTAAAAGTTACTTTAGGCCCTTACGGTAGAAATGTCATATTTGATATGGAAGGTGGCCCAGTTATAACTAAAGATGGCGTATCAGTTTCTAACTATATTAGGTTAATAGATCCTATTGAAAACATGGCAGCAGAAATCTTAAAACAAGTTTCAAGAAAAACTGTAGACGATGTTGGCGATGGAACTACTACTTCTATGGTTCTTACACAAGCAATAATCAATAATACTGATGTCAAAAGTGTTTCTAATATAAATCAATATAAGAAATATTTAGAAACTTTAAGAGATGCAATAATTGAATTTTTAGAAGATAATAAGACTACTTTAGAACTTAAAAACGAAGAGCTAATAAAAAATATTTTGTTTACTTCTAGTAATCAAGATCAAGAAGTAGTAGATAAATTATTCGAATCTTTTAAATTAATTGGTTTAGATGGTTTAATTAGAATTAATAAATCCAAACAAAATGCAACAAGTGTAGTTTATGATTCCGGTTATAGATTAAATAGAGGCTTGATTAGTTCATATTTTGTCAATTCTCCAGAAGACAACACTACCTTATTAAGTAATTGTTTATTATTAATAGTAAATGAAAGGCTAGAACAATTTAAATTGGTTAAACCTTTACTAGAAAGCGCTTTAAATTCTAAACAGGCTCTAGTAATTGTAGCTAAAGATTTCAGCGAAGAATTTTTAAGTGTGTGTGCAAAGAATATGTCTTTGGGTACCGTTATAATTCCTATATTTGCTGAAGGCTATAATGATGACCTTATTAAAAATTTAGAAGATTTAGCCTTATATTGTGATGGCGAAGTTCTTACAACTGGCCAGCTCAAGGAAGGTACTGGTAGAGTAGGTGCAATTGACGAAATAAAGATTAGTCAAAATTATACTACTATTAAATCAACAGTTAATAAAGATAAAGTAGTTTTAAAGGTAAAACAATTGAAAAATTTACTAACTAAAACTGATAATGAAATATCAAAAAGTAAAATCAAAGATCGTATTTCTAGATTGACTTCAGGTTTAGCTACTATTAATGTAGGTGGTTACACTGAAGCTGAGATTAAAGAGAAGTTTGATCGTTATGAAGATGCTTTAGGTTCTATGCAAGCAGCTATTAAGCATGGTGTATTGCCAGGGGGTGGAACAGCCTTATACAAAGCTAGTATGTTTATACTAAGTAAAGAATCTTTGAATGAAGATTATATACACGCAGTAGAATGCTTATCTAAAAGTTTAATGTCTCCTTATAGTACTATACTTAAAAATGCTGATATTCCTAATCATAAACTAAAAACTACTGAGTTTAATGTAGGTTATGATTTGATGTCTTTAACAGAACAAGATATGATTGTATCAGGTGTAGTAGATCCTTTCTTAGTGACAACTAGTGCTTTAAGAAATGCAGTATCAATTGCAACTATGATTATTACAACAGGCTGTATAGCCAAAAATACAGAAACAATACTATTATGACAGTAGAAGATTTATATAAAATTACAAAAGGAGTAACATCTCAATATATCTTCCCTAAAGAAGATGAAGTTGAAATTTTTAAACAATTTAAAAAAGATGGTTATGTTAACTTTGTAAAAAATTCTTCTAATAAGCCTATGTACGTCATCACTCTTAAAACAGTGGTGGCGGTAGAAGGTGAATTAGATGCAAAAGATTTAAGAGCTAAACAATTAGAAAACCTAGAAAAAGAAATCGCTGAGGATCAACCAGCAGAACCAACAAATAAACTTGAATTATGAAAAGATTGTATACTATAGACAGCGCAGATCGCGTAAGAGTTTGGGACATAGAAGTTGTGACGCTTGGCCAAGTACCTGGTATTCAATACCGTGATGGTCTTGAAAATGGTAAAATAAAAGATTGGACTTTTAAAGGTGCTGTAGCAATGAATGTGGGTAAAGCTAATGCTACTACTCCTGATCAACAAGCTGCAGTTATGTTTAATAACGAAATTGGTATTAAACTACGTAATAATTATTTTGAAACTATTGAGGAAGCTCGTAGTAACAAATTATTTTTACCTATGTTGGCTGAAAAGTATGAAAAAAGAGCTGCTAAGTTAACTTATCCTTTATATGTACAACCTAAATATGATGGGTCCCGTGCTAATGTTTATTATTCTCAAAAAGAAGATAGAGTAATTATGATGTCGCGTACAGGCAAAGAAGTAGTATCTTGTCCTCACATTGTAAAAGCATTAACGGAATATTGTACAAATAACCCTACACATATCATAGATGGTGAAATTTATAATCACCAATTAAAAGATGATTTTGAAAAATTAATGTCTTTATCTCGTAAAACTAAGCCTACTACTAAAGAATTAGAAGAATCAGCTAATATGTTAAAATTGTATGTATATGATATATATGATAAAGCACAACCTGAGTTAATCTTTATTGAGCGTAATAAAATTATTGAGGGTAAACTAACATTTTCAATTCCATGTATAGAAATTTCTGATACTACAATTATAAATAATCTTGTTCAATTAGAACATATGGAAGAAACTTACCTGTCAGACGGTTATGAAGGGATTATGGTGAGAGTTCCTGATGCCCCTTATAAAGTAGATGGCAGATCTGCTGATTTGTTGAAAAAGAAAATCTTTACAGATGAAGAATTTGAAATTGTAGATATTCTTGAAGGTGATAGTACTTGGAAAGGTTGTGCTAAAACAGTTATGATTAAATTAGCTGATGGTAAAGTGCAAGGTGCTGGATTGAAAGGTACATTTGAAGTTAATGCTGAAAGGCTAAAAAACAAAAAACAATTAATAGGAAAATTAGCAACAGTGTGTTACTTTGGTAGAACTAATGATGGTTTATTACGTTTTCCAGTTGTAAAAGATATCAATCGTCATGACAATGTAAAGGATAAATAATATGGCAGAGTTAAAGGTAAAAGATAGAACAAAAGTAGGGTTTGAAATTACCCGAAACAAAAGAAAAAGAACTATAATTGAAGCTCCTCAACCTAAAAAAGCGCATGATTTAAATTATTATGCAGAATTTATAATAGATGTTTGGCCATATTTTTATGTAAACCCGCAAAGACAAGGTATTATAGGCACTATTAAAAATGATAGGGGATTAAATAAATATCCTTGTAATTGGTTACGTGTAGCTTTCACTAGTATATTTTGTTATAAAGCTAAAAATGGTTATTTATTAAAAGATATATTCAAAAATATTTCTACGGTTTCTGGCGTGACAATTTTTGCTCTACTTCTTCAAGAACATAGACAAAATTTAATACTTCAAGCTGAATTAAAAAGAGAAAGAGAAAAATATATAAAATTAAATAATTAAACAATATGACTAGAGAAGAAGCTTTAGCAGATGCGCAAGATGCAGAAGGTACACATGTAAGGGTTGGTGACAATGTAATTTACGGTGGTACTGGTATGAGCCCTACGCTAACTAGAAAAACTATAATAGATATACAACCAAGCCCAAAATATGAGTATGAGATATTATATATAATGGATGGTAGATGCAGAACTACTAGAGACTGGACGTTTATTAAAATATAACTATGGAAAAAATACATTATAGTTTAGGCTATGTTTTTACAGAAGATTTATCCAAGGTATTTTTACTACATATAGATAAACCAGGTAAATTAGGTCATGGGTTAATAAATGGTGTAGGCGGAAAAGTAGATCCTACAGAAATGCCATTAGAATCTATGATAAGAGAATTTCATGAAGAGACTGGTCAAGTAGTTGCACATTGGAATAAATTAGGTGTTTATACAGGTAAGGACTATATTGTTCATACTTACGTATCTATGGTAAAAGAAGCCTATTTGAGTGAATACTCTGGGTCCGAAGGAATAGTTAGGTGGTATGACCTTGTAGAAATGTATTATAAAAATAACCTTTCTTCCAACGTAGAAACAAGTGTGCAATTCGCACTAGTAAAATTTAAAGGAAAACCTGAAGTGGAGTTCCAAATTGATAACTTTTTAAGATAAAATAAAATGACACAAGAACAAAACCCAACAACAACAGCACCAATATTTGAATCATTTTTTGTACCTTTTACAGAAAATATGCAATTAGCTGATAAAATTAAAATGGCTACTGAAATTAGAACTAATATTGAGAAAGCTAGAAAAAAACCAGAAAGTAAATTTGGGTCTGGCACTATAACTCGCATAGACAAGTTCTTTAATAATCCTACAAGTGATGAATTTAAAGGTTTTTACGTGCCTTTAGCATGTGTTAAATTTTTAACAGATGGCACTAAAATTTATCCTATTACGTCAAAAATATTAACTAACTTAAAAGAAACAAAAAATGGAGCTGAATCAACTGCTGAATAAATTAAGTTCTATAGCTAGAGTTAACGGTAAAAAAATTATATTTTCTCGTGAGTTAACTGTAAAAGCAGATTTTGCAGAATTAGTTATTAAATCTAATGAAAATATAATTGCTCAAGTATCTTTTACTAATTATGATTCTAGTAAAGTAGTTGAAAATTTAGAATATGCTTGTGTGGATTTAATTTTTAATTTTATGTTAAATAATTCTTACGTAGCTTTTGGAGCAGACAATGACTAAAAAAGAAATGAGAGCTACTATAGTTAGTATAGTAGCCTCTTTTTGCGAAGTTAATAATCTTAAATACAAAGATGTATGGCGCTCTATATATTTTCATTATGAAAGGGTCTATCATATACCTGTAGCAACTTGGTATAAAATGGGCCAGCATAAAGACAAATTTTCGTTTTTAGAAGCATATGAAGAATTATATGGAACACTTACAAAAATGTATAAATTAGTAAAAGATTTAAAATGAAAGAAGAATTAGAACTATTATTTGAAAAATATAAAGATATAAATTATGAAATTTATCTTACTTTAGATTTTATAGATGAAGAGGATGGAATTGAATGTAATGGCGCAACTCTTAGATTTTGCAAAATGCCTTTTTTAGGTTTTCATGGTGGCGATGATCGTATTTATTTAAATTATTATGCAGGAGAATATGATGAAGAAGATTCAGATAGATTTGAAGAAAATAACGATGAGCTTGCAAAAATATTTGAAAAAGAAGTAAATATCATTAGAGAATATAATAAGAAAGTAAAGATAAATTATGCTATTAGTGATGGTTATTAAAACAATTTAAAATGAAAGAAGAATTAGAAAAATTAAAAGAAAATTTAGAAAAGTCAGATAAACAATACGATTCTTGGATAGATGATTTGAAAAGAAAAATTGCCGGTGATTTACAATGTAATGAAGATGAGCTTATAGAAGTTTGTGATTATAGTTGTATAGCTGAAGGTATGTGCTTTAGTCCAGCCCCAGATGAAAGAAATGATAAAATTATTTTTGAAGCTGCAATTTTTGATGTTATTACTAAACAACACTATGAAGCATCTCGTTATGACACTGATTACTTTAATCGATTAATAAGAAAAGATTTTGATGAATACACCGTAAAACTCGACAGTCTTTGGGGACCAGCTTATTTAGTATTAGAATCTTATCCTTGGTTGATTATGAAAGCGCCCTATAACTTTGATGAGTATTATTATGAAAAGTAAATATAAAGTTTTACCTGATGGGTTTGTATTTAAAATAATTTCATACAGGCTTGCTGCTTACTATCTTATGGGTGGCCAAAAATCTATTTACGTTTTATACCCAGATGAT
>Ga0334722_10000351_pt1 | contig 69489 bp, 61 predicted proteins | sample C3_bottom_MG_FD_207210 | JGI IMG/M metagenome (GOLD analysis project Ga0334722, IMG submission 207210) | Sediment microbial communities from Yellowstone Lake, YNP, Wyoming, USA - C3_bottom | ecosystem: Environmental > Aquatic > Freshwater > Lake > Sediment | place: USA: Wyoming | collected... | reverse complement strand
CCTCGCCCTGCTGAACGCGATCCTGGCCGGGGCGACCGTCGCGCTCTGGTTCGGTGCCTGGCCGGGGCCGTCGGGTGGAGGGCCGGGGCAGGCGCCACCGATCGGTGCGCCCAGTCCGTCTCCGTCGAGCTCGAGCGCGGCCGTATCGTCGGCGTCGTCCGGGCCGGTCTCGACCGCGGCCGTGTCGCCGGCCTCGACCGCCGCCGTGTCGCCGGCCTCGACCGCCGCCGTGTCGCCGGCCTCGCCGACCCCGCCGGCCGCGACCACCCCGCGGCCCACGGCGGCCCCCTCGGCCACGGCGCCCGGACCGGCTCCCACGGTGGCCGTTCCCTCGGCCAGCGCCTCCTCCGCGGCCCCGGCCACGATCGGCGGCGGCGCCGGCGCGTTCCCGACTCCGACCCCGCCTGCCTCGGACACCGACCTGGCGGCGATCCCGTTCAGCGCCCCCGGACTCGTCCTGCTCGCCTTCCTGCTCCTGGTCCTCGGTCCGCTCGTCGCGTTCTCCGGGCCTCCCTTGCGCGGGCACCGGGGCAACCCGTAGGCTTCGCCCACCGGCGACGAAGAGCGCGCGGGGTGTCGCCTGCGGGTGCCTGGTCTGGGGAGGACAATGGGCATTCGCGGCGTGCCCGGCGGCGAGCGACGAGGCGGCTGAACAGGTCGAGGACCCCGGCCGGGCCCGGGAACAGGAGGATCCGATCATGGCTGACAGGAACGGGCGGACGAAGTTCGTGCTCGACGAGGAGCGCATCCCGCGAGCCTGGTACAACATCGCCGCCGACCTGCCCGTGCCGCCGGCGCCCGTGCTTCACCCCGGGACCGGCCAGCCGATCGGCCCGGCCGACCTTGCCCCCCTCTTCCCGATGGCCCTGATCGGCCAGGAGGTGAGCGCCGAGCGCGAGATCGAGATCCCCGGCCCGGTGCGCGATGCCTACCGGCTCTACCGGCCCAGTCCGCTCCATCGCGCCCGCCGCCTCGAGCAGGCGCTCGACACGCCGGCCCACATCTACTACAAGTACGAGGGCGTCAGCCCGGCCGGCAGCCACAAGCCGAACACGGCGATCGCCCAGGCGTTCTACAACCGCGAGGAGGGCGTGACGCGCCTCGCGACCGAGACCGGCGCCGGCCAGTGGGGGAGCGCGCTCTCCTTCGCCGGGGCGCTCTTCGGCCTCGAGGTCAAGGTCTACATGGTCCGGGCGAGCTACGACCAGAAGCCGTACCGCCGGTTCCTGATGGAGACGTACGGGGCCCAGGTCGTACCCAGCCCGAGCCCGACCACCGAGTACGGCCGGCGGGTCCTGGCCGAGAGCCCGGACAGCCCGGGGTCGCTCGGGATCGCGATCAGCGAGGCGGTCGAGGATGCGGCGACCCGGGACGACACGAAGTACGCCCTCGGCTCGGTCCTCAACCACGTCCTCCTGCACCAGACGGTGATCGGGCTCGAGGCCCTCGAGCAGATGGCGATGGCCGGCGAGGAGCCGGACCTGATCATCGCCTGCGCCGGCGGCGGTTCGAACTTTGCGGGCCTGAGCTTCCCCTTCCTCGGCCGGAACTTCCGCGAGAGAACGAACTACCGGGTCGTGGCGGTCGAGCCGGAGGCGGCCCCGAGCATGACCCGGGGCGTGTACGCCTACGACTTCGGCGACACCGCCCGGCTCACCCCGCTGGTCAAGATGCACACCCTCGGCCACGACTTCATCCCCGAGCCGATCCACGCCGGCGGCCTGCGCTACCACGGCATGGCGCCGCTCGTGAGCCTGCTCAAGGAGCACGGCTACATCGAGGCGCGCAGCGTCCACCAGCGGGCGAGCTTTGCGGCCGGGGTCCAGTTCGCCCGGGCCGAGGGGATCCTGCCCGCCCCCGAGTCGACGCACGCGATCCGGGTCGCGATCGACGAGGCGCTCGCCGCGCGCGAGGCAGGCGAATCCCGGGTGATCCTGTTCAACCTGTCCGGGCACGGCCACTTCGATCTCGCCTCGTACGACCGTTACCTGAGCGGCGCGCTCGAGGACTACGAGTACCCGGCCGAGAAGGTGAAGGAGGCCCTCGCGGCGCTGCCGAGGGTCTAGCCGGATCCCGACCGCGCTAGGATGGCACCATGCCCCGACTTGTCTGCCTGTCCTGCGGTCGCCAGGTCTACACCGTTTCCCCGCTCGAGTCGCTGTTTGCCGAGGAGCGCCGCTGCCCGCGCTGCGGGGCGCTCATGAGCGCCGAGCGCCGGGAGGCGGAGCGGCGGCAGGCGAACCGGCGCCAGAACCCCGCCGACGACCCCGGACCACCGGCCGCGACCCCCGAGCGGCGGGCGGGCGATCGACGCCAGGCCCGGCGGCGGACCTCGGCCGACGAGCACGACCGGCCGGGTGGCCGCCGCGAGCGCGGCTCGTCCGGCTGGGTCGACTGACGGCCTCGGCCGTTCCATCCTGCCCCTGGCACCTCCGATGCGCGTCGCCCTTCTCGGGTTCGGACTGATCGGCGGTTCGATCGCGCGCGCCCTTCGGCGCAGCGCCGGCCCTGCGGCGATCGTGGCCTGGAGCCCGTCGGGGGGCGGCCCGCGGGCCGCTCTTGCGGCGGGGGTGATCGACGCCGCGGCGCCCGACCCCGCGTCCGCCCTGGCCGAGGCGGGCCTGATCGTGCTCGCTGCCCCGCCGCTCGACTGCCTGGCGCTCCTCGACCAGCTCGCCGGGCCCTGGCGCGGGGCCCTTGCGCCCGGGACGACGATCACCGATGTGGCGAGTACGAAGGCGGCGATCGTGGCCCGGGCCGACGCGCTCGGGCTGCCCTTCGTGGGCGGGCATCCGATGGCCGGCCGCGAGGCGAGCGGATTCGAGGCCGCCAGCGCCGACCTGTTCGAGGACCGGCCATGGGTGGTCGTCCCCGGCCGGGTCGCCGGCGGGCTCGACATCGAGCGGGTCGAGTGGCTTGCCCGGGCCTGTGGGGCCCGCCCGGTCCGGCTCACGGCCGGCGAGCACGACGCGGCGGTGGCCGCGATCAGCCACCTCCCGCTCGTCCTCGCGGCGGCGCTCGTCGAGGCCGTCGCGGGCGGGATCGGTCGCGCTCCGGACCCGGCCTGGCCGCTCGCCCGCGAGCTTGCCGCCGGGGCCTGGCGGGACATGACCCGGGTCGCCCGGGGTGATCCGACGATGGCGGCCGGGATCGCGGCCACGAACGCGGCCGAGCTCGCCGCCCGGCTGCGGGCCGTGATCGAGGTTCTGGCGCGCTGGCAGCGCGACCTCGAGGCGGCCGGGGGACCCGATCCGGTCGCCCTTGCCGAGGCCTTTGCCGCCGTCCGCGACCGCCTTGTCGACCCGGCCGGTCCGGGACCGGCGGCGTGAGCGGCGCCGAGCTCGTGCTCGTCGTACCCCGCCGGCGGGTGATCCACGGCCGCGGCTGGCGGGGCGTCTCGGCCGACGGGCTCGAGGCGACCCTGGCCACGATCGCGAGCGAGGGCCGGTTCGAGCCGCGGACCGCGATGGAGGGGGATCCGGCCTTCAAGCAGGTGATCCCGTACCTCGTCCTGCGCGACGGCGAGCGGTACTTCCTGATGCGCCGGACGCGGTCCGGGGGCGATGCGCGCCTCCATGACCGCTACTCGATCGGTGTCGGCGGGCACCTCAACCCCGGCGACGCCGACATCCGGGGCGGGCTCCTCCGCGAGTGGGACGAGGAGCTCGAGGCCGCGTTCGTGCCCGAGTTCCGGCTCGTCGGGCTGCTGAACGACGACCGGACCGACGTCGGCCGGGTTCATCTCGGGATCGTCTTCGTCGCCGACGCGGGAGGCCGGCCGGTCGCCGTGCGCGAGACCGACAAGCTCGGCGGGGGGTTCGCCACGGCCGCCGAGGTGGCCGCGGTCCGGGGCCGGCTCGAGACCTGGAGCGCGCTCGTCTTCGACTTCCTCGAGGGACCCGGTCGGGGGGTGCGATAATCGGTCGAGGAGGTGCGCCACGCGCCGGATCGACCGTCTCCTGCCCGGGCTGGCCCGGGTCGCGCTCGGGTTCGGGCTGGCCGGGACGGCGGCCAGTGCAGCTGGGGCCGGTGGTGCAGCCGCGGCCGACGGGGCGCCGTTCGTCTACCTGATGCCGACGACCGGGATCGTGGACAACGTCATGGCCGAGTACGTCGCGGGTGGTGTCAGCCGGGCCGCGCAGGACGGGGCGGCGGCGGTCGTGATCGAGCTGAACACGCCCGGCGGCGCGCTCGACGCGACGAGCCGGATCACCTCGACCCTGCTCGAGGCACCGCTGCCCACGATCGTCTGGGTTGCCCCGGCGGGCAGCCGGGCCGCGAGTGCCGGGACGTTCATCACCCTCTCGGCCCACGTCGCGCTGATGGCCGAGGGGACGAACATCGGCGCCGCGACGCCGATCAGCAGCAGCGGCGAGGACATCCCCGGCTCGCTCGGCCAGAAGGTGCGCAACGATGCCGTGGCGAACATCACCGCGATCGCCCAGGCCCGCGGTCGGAACGTCGACTGGGCCGTCTCCACGGTCACCGAGGCGAAGTCCTCGCCGGCAGCCGAGGCGGTCGCCCTGGGCGCGGTCGACGGGATCGCGAACACGATCGACGACGTCCTGCACGCGGCGAGCGGACGGACGGTCCGGGTCCGCGGCCAGGAGGTGACCCTGACCCTGGCCGGGGCCGAGGTGCGCGACCTGGCGATGAACCCGCTCCAGGCGTTTCTCCACCTGCTCTCCGACCCGAACGTCGCCTTCATCCTCTTCACGCTCGGCTTCTACGGGCTCCTGTTCGAGCTCCAGAACCCGAACTTCGTGACCGGCATCCTCGGCGCCCTGGCGATCATCCTCGCCTTCATCGGCTTCGGCAGCCTGCCGCTCAACGTCGGCGGCCTGCTCCTGATCGGGCTCGGGATCGTCCTGTTCATCCTCGAGGCGACGGTGACCAGCCATGGGCTGCTGACCGTCGGCGGGCTCGTCGCGTTCGCCCTCGGGGCGTCGGCGCTGTACACGACGCCGGGCGATCCGACCGCCCCGAACGTCGCGGTCGCCCTCCCGCTCGTGGTCGGGATGACGATCGTGACCGCGCTCGTGATGGCCCTGATCGCGGTCACCGCCGTCCGCAGCCGCCGGCTCGCCACGTCACCTGCGCTCGTCGGGGCGGACGCGCCGCAGCCGGGGACGCCGGGCGAGGTCCGTCGGCCGCTCGCGCCGCTCGGATCGGTCTATGCTGCGGGCGAGGAGTGGACGGCAACCTCGGCCGACGGCCGACCGCTCGAACGCGGGACGAAGGTCAGGATCGTCGCCCGCGATGGTCTCGTGGTCATCGTCGAACCAGTCGCCGAGCCGGACGGACCGCCCGGTCCGCCGCCGGCGACAGCTCGCAGCGAAAGGAGTCCGTGACCGTGGAACTCGCCGCCGGCGTGGCCACCCTGGCCGTCATCCTCGTCTTCCTCCTGATCGTCCTCTACCTCTCGGTCCGGGTCGTCAACCAGTTCGAGAAGATGGTCGTCTTCCGCCTCGGGCGGACGAACGAGCAGCTCGTGCGCGAGCCCGGCCTGCGCTTCCTCGTGCCGATCATCGACCGGCCGGTGAAGGTCGACCTGCGCGAGCAGTTCATCGAGATCCCCAGCCAGACCACGATCACCAAGGACAACGCCCCGATCAACGTCGACTTCCTGATCTACTGGAAGATCAACGACCCGCTCAAGAGCGTGGTCAACGTGGTCAACTTCCCGGGAGCGCTGCAGGGGATCGCGACGACGACCCTGCGGGCCGTGATCGGCGACATCCTCCTCGACGAGGTGCTCTCGAAGCGTGAGCAGATCAACGAGGTCCTCCGGGTGAAGCTGGACGAGGTGACCGAGCGCTGGGGCGGCAAGGTGACGACGGTCGAGATCCGCGAGATCATCCCGCCCCGCGACGTCCAGGAGGCGATGAATCGGCAGCTCAGCTCGGAGCGGACGCGGCGGGCAGTGATCACCGAATCGGAGGGGACCCGCCAGGCGGCGATCAACGTCGCCGAGGGCCAGAAGCAGTCGGAGATCCTCAAGGCCGAGGGCGAGCGCCAGGCGGCGATCCTGCGGGCCGAGGGGTTCAGCCAGGCCCTCGAACGGATCTACCGGGCGGCATCGGGCGTCGACCAGAAGACGATGGCCCTCCAGTACCTCGAGGCACTCAAGGCGCTCGGGGCGAGCCCGTCGACGAAGTACGTCATCCCGGTCGAGTTCACCCGCCTGCTCGAGCCGCTGACGGCGTTCGTCGACCGGGGGATGGCCGCCGACGCGGGCGGTTCCGGGTCGGGATCGAGCCCGGCGAGCCGGTGACCCGGCGCCTCTATAATCGCGCCCAGCGTCATGTCCCCTGGCGAGCGGTCGCGGGTGGTGCGGTGCGGTTGCCGTGACGACGCCTGGACGGGAGGATGGGAAGGATCCGATGTCGGCCAAGGTCCTCGTCGTCGACGACGACGCGAACGTCCAGCGCCTGCTGACCTACACGCTCAAGCAGGAAGGCTACGAGGTCATCGTCGCCTCCGACGGCGCGGAGGGGCTCCGACTCTGGGCGGCCGAGGAGCCGGCCCTGATCCTGCTCGACGTGTCGCTGCCCGGGCTCGACGGGTTCGAGGTGGCAACGAGGATCCGGGCCGAGGAGGGCGAGGCGCGCCACGTCCCGATCATCATCCTGACCGCCGAGCGCGAGGTCGAGCAGAAGGTCCGCGCCCTGCGCGCCGGGGCCGATGACTTCCTGATCAAGCCGTTCCATCCAGCCGAGCTCCTCGCCCGGATCAGGAGCCTGCTCACCCGGTTCGCCCCCCGCGAGCTGCTCGTCGGCCGGCCGCCGCTCGGGCGGGTCCACGCCTTCTACGGGGCGAAGGGCGGGGTGGGCACGACGACGATCGCGATCAACGCCGCAATCGCGCTCCGGCGCGAGCTCGGGCGCAAGGTCGTCCTCGTCGACGGCAACCTCCAGTTCGGCGACCACCGCGTCTTTCTCGACCTCGGACTCGACCGCAAGAGCATCGTCGACCTGGTCACCGCGCCGACGATCGACGCCGAGCTGATCCGCCAGGTCCTCGTCCGCCACGACTCCGAGGTCGACCTCCTGCTCGCACCGCCCTCGCCCGAGACGGCCGAGCTGGTGACCCAGGACCACGTGTCGACGATCCTCGAGCTCCTGCGCGCCTCGTACGACGACGTCGTGGTCGACCTCGACAAGCGCCTCGACGAGGTGAACCTGCGCGTCCTCGACACGGCCGACACGATCTTCGTGGTCATGACCGCCGACCTCTCGTGCCTGAAGAACGTTCGCCTCGTGCTCGAGACGATCGGCCACCTGGGCTATCCCGAGGAGAAGGTCCGGCTCGTCCTGAACCGCTCCAACGCGTTCACCGGGATCAGTGTCCGGAACGCCGAGGGGGCCCTCCGGCGGACGATCGACTACCAGATCGTGAACGAGTACCGGGGCGCGATCAGCGCCCTGAACGCGGGTGCTCCGTTCATGTTCACGAAGGCGGACTCGACGCTCGGGCGTTCCCTGCTCGAGTTCGCGCGGGGGATCGACAAGCTGGGTGCGGGCCCGGTCGGCGCTCGCGCGGCGGCTTCCGGAGGTCGCTGACCCGGCTCGGTCCCGGACGTCGACCCCGGACGTCGACCCCGGACCCGGGCCGGCCGATAAGGGCGCGATACGCCGCGGGCCGGGCGCCGGTACGTCCGGGGTGAGCGCTCCCGGCTAGGGTGGGGCCATGCTGGCCACCGTCCTCTCGGCGACGCTCCACGGCCTCGACGGGCGGGTGATCCGGGTCGAGGTCGACGTCGCACCCGGGCTGCCCGGGTTTTCGATCGTCGGTCTCGCCGATACCGCCCTCCAGGAGGCGCGCGAGCGCGTCCGGGGCGCGATCCGCAACAGCGGCTTCGCCTTCCCGCCCCGGCGGATCACGGTCAACCTTGCCCCGGCCGACCTGCGCAAGGCCGGTGCCGCCCTCGACCTCGGGATCGCGGTCGGCGTCCTCCTCGGCTCCGAGCAGGTCCGGGCCACGGGGCGCTGGGCGCTGCTCGGGGAGCTCTCCCTGGGCGGTGAGGTCCGGGCCACGGCAGGGCTGCTGCCGATGGCCGCGGCGCTCGCCCGACGCGGCGTCCGGCACGTCGTCGTCCCGGCCGAGGGCGAAACCGAGGCCCGCCTCGGCGGGATCGCGGAGGTCGTGCCGGCGGCGACCCTGGCCGAGGCGGTCGAAGCGCTCCGAGGCCCCGGTCGGGCCCGGCGTCAGCGACCGACACCGGCCCGGATCGAGCTGGGCGCGCCGCACGGGGAGCGCGCCGGCCCGTCCGATTCGCCCTCGGCCAGGCCGGTGCCGCCGGCGCAGCCGTCGCCCTGGCCCGATCTGGCCGAGGTCCGGGGCCAGCTCGAGGCGCGCCGGGCGCTCGAGATCGCCCTCGCCGGCGGCCACGGCCTGCTCCTCGTCGGGCCGCCCGGCTCGGGCAAGACCCTCCTCGCCCGGACCGTGCCGACACTCCTGCCGCCGCTCGACGACGCCGAGGCGCTGCGGGCGACGATCGTCCGCTCGGTCGCCGGTGAGCCGGTCACCGGCCTCGTCCGCGAGCGTCCCTTCCGCGCTCCCCACCACACGAGCTCGTATGCCGCGATCGTCGGCGGGGGGCCGCAGCTCTCGCCGGGCGAGATCACCCGCGCCCATGACGGGGTCCTCTTCCTTGACGAACTGCCCGAGTTCTCGAGGGACGTCCTCGAGGCGCTCCGCGAACCACTCGAGGAGGGCCGGGTGGCGATCTCGCGGGCCGGGCGGGCGACCGTCTTCCCGGCCGCATTCCAGCTCGTGGCGGCGATGAACCCCTGCCCGTGCGGCCGGGCGGGCAGCGAACCCGAGTCGTGTCGCTGCCCGCCCGGGGTGCCGGAGCGGTACGCGACCCGGATCTCCGGTCCCCTCCGCGACCGGATCGACCTGTGGGTCTCGATGCCCCGGGTCGCCCCGGCGGCCTTGGTCGAGGACCGGGCCCCGGAGCCCTCGGCGATCGTCGCCCGTCGGATCGGCCTCGCTCGCGCCCGCCAGCTCGAGCGCGCCGGCGTGCTGAACGCACGGGTGGACGGGCGCCGCCTGCGCAGCCTCTGCCGCCTGACCGCGGAGAGCGAGGGCGCGTTCGTCGCCCTTGCCGAGCGGACGGCGCTGTCGGCGCGGGGCGCGATCCGCCTCCTGCGCGTGGCCCGCACGATCGCCGACCTGGCGCAGGCCGGCCCCGTCAGCCGGGAGCATCTCGAGGAGGCGGCCCGCTTCCGGGCCCCGGTCGTGGATGCGGTCCGGGCGCGGGCCTCGTGATGCTCGGCGTCGGGCGGGCCGGACCGCGGCTGGACCCCTCGGCCGGGCCGGACGCGAGTCGCCCGGTACCCGACGCCGCGCCCGCGTCCTCGATCCGGCGGGCCGATCCGGCCCCGGCCGAGCGCGACGCCTGGGCGATCCTCGCCTCGGTTGCGGGTCTCGGCCCGCTCACCTTCGCCGAGCTCGTGACGAGGTTCGGCTCGGCGCGGGCGGTGGTCGAGAGTGCCCGCCGGCCGGGCGGGTCGGGTCGCCTGGCCGGCCTGCGCAGCACCGCCGAGCCGGACCGCCCGCTGCTCGGACCGGACCTCCTCGCTCGGCTCGTGGAAGCGGCCGTCGGGGGCGAGGCGCTCCTGGCGCAGATGCGAAGGCTCGGTCTCGAGGCCCTGACGCTCGAGGACGAAGGTTACCCGGCGCGCCTTCGGGCGATCGAGCTGCCGCCGCCGGTCCTGTTCGTGCGCGGCGACCCGGCCGCGCTGGCGCCGACCCACGCCGTCGCGGTCGTGGGCACGCGGCGTCCCTCGGACGCCGGTCGGCGGGTCGCGGCCCGGATCTCGTCGGCGCTCGCCCGTCTCGGGGCGGTCGTCGTCTCCGGGCTGGCAGTCGGAATCGACGGCGCCGCCCATGCCGCCGCGGTCGCCGAGGCAGGACGGACGGTGGCCGTGCTCGGGGGTGGCCACGGCCATGTTTTCCCGCGCTCCCACGCCCGCCTGGCCGACGAGATCGTCGCCTGCGGCGGGGCCGTCGTCTCGGAGCTCGCCCCGGAGACCGAGCCGACGCGCTGGACGTTTCCGCGTCGGAACCGGCTGATCAGCGGCCTGAGCGACGCGACGGTCGTCGTCGAGGCCGGGGTGCGGAGCGGGGCCCTGATCACCGCCGACTGGGCGCTCGAGCAGGGCCGGGAGTGCTTCCTCGTGCCCGGGGGGATCGACGCGCCCGCCTCGAGCGGCTGCCTCTCGTTCCTGCGCACCTACGGAGGGGTGGCCAGGATCGTGGCCGGGGTGCCGGAGCTGGTCGAGGACCTCGGCCTCGCCGGCGACGAACCCGACCGGGCGGCCGACCGTCGCCGCGCCGGACCGCGCCAGCGGGGGAACCTGGTCGCGATCCTGGCCGAGCTGGGCGCGACCGAACGGCTCGTGGCCGAGGCGCTCGTTGCGGGCCGGGCGACGGTCGACGAGCTCGTGGCCGCGAGCGACCTCCCGGTCGCCTCGGTTCTCGGCGTGCTCACCCTGCTCGAGATGCGCGGTCTCGTCGTCGGGGCCTACGGGCGATACCAGCCGGCCGGCCGGCTGGCCGGAGTCGGGCCGCAGGCCGTCCGCCGCTCGGGCGCGGGTCGGCGGCCCTCGACGGCAGGTCCGCGAGGAGCCGTGGATCCGGGCGCGGTTGCCCGGCCGGGCGACGGGGTGCTACCCTGACCCGGACCGCCGGAGTCCCCGCCGGCCGAGACAGGCCCAGCGCCGTCGACCCCCAGCCACGCGCCAGGAGACTGTCTATTGCGAACGCTCGCCGCGGCGCTCCTCGCCGTTCCGGTCATCGCCGTCGTCTACCTCTCCGCCCTGCTGCGACGCTCGGTTGCCGCCCGGGTGGGCCTCGCGCTCGGGGTCGGGGCGCTGCTCGGGGTGGCGATGATCGGCACCGTGGAGCCGCCGGTGAGCACGGCCCGGCCGCCGGCCACGTTTGCGCCGGTCGCCGCGGTCCGGTTCGGAACGGACCTGCGGGTGAACCAGCCCCCGTCGGGCCCGATCAGCCTCGAGTTCGTCACGCCGATGGACGAGGCGAGTGTCGCCGCCGCCCTGACGATCGACCCGCCGACCCCGGTCACGCTCGCCTGGAACGCGACCCGGACCGAGCTCGTCGTCAGCCCGTCGTCCGGCTGGCGGCCCGCGACCTACTACACCGTGACCGTTGCCCCGACCGCCCGGGATCGCTCCGGCCAGGCCCTCGGGGTCCCGGCCCGGGCGGCGTTCTTCATCCGGCCGGCGACCCGGGCGCTGATCAGGGCCGACGATCCCGCCGGCGAGCGGGTCCTGCCCGGGACGACGTTCAGCCTCGTCTTCGATCGGCCGGTCGACGTCGCCTCGGTCAGCGCGGCGTTCTCGAGCGAGCCGCCGGTGGCCGGCTCGTTCCGGCCGGCGCCCGGCGCCGGGACGGTCGCCGAGCAACTGACGTTCGTGCCTGCCGAACCGCTTGCGCCCGGGACGCGCTACACGTTCAGCCTGTCCGCGGCCGCCCGCGACGCCGACGGAGCCGCGCTCGGTCCGGTCGACCCGCTCACCGTGACGACCGCCGAGGCGCCGACCGTGGTCCGGTTCCGGCCCCTGGCCGGTGCCCGCGACGTGGCTCGCGAGGCGAGTGTCTCGGTCCGCTTCACGAGCCCGATGGACCGGCGCTCGAGTGCGGCCGCGTTCACGGTGACGACCGGCGGCCGGCCGGTCGAGGGTCGGATCAGCTGGGTCGAGGACGACACGGTGCTCGTCTTCGAGCCCGCCGCCCCGTTCCCGGCAGGGGCGACGGTGACGGCGGCGGTCGGCACGGGCGCGCGATCGCGCGACGGCGTGGCGCTCGAGCGGGCCGCACGCGGCACGTTCACGGTCGCCGCGCCCGCGCCCGCGCCGAAGGCCACGACCACGTCGAAGCCGGCGACCACGAAACCGGCCGCCTCGACCCCGGCGCCGTCGCCCAGCCCGAGCACGAGCCCGGGTGGCACGACCGGATCGGGCTCCTGGTCCGCCGTCGAGACGTACTACCTGGGGCTGATGAACTGCACCCGCCAGGGAGGCTGGGTGACCTCCTCGGGCGCCTGCTCGAGCCCCGGCGGGCGCGACGTCGCACCGCTCGTGCTCGACGCCGGGCTCTCGAGCCGGGTCTCCCGGCCGTACGCGAAGCTGCTCGCCACGGGCGACCTGTGCAGCCACTTCGTGGGCGGGACCCTCGGCACTCGCCTCAGCCGGGCCGGGTACGCGAGCTACGACTGGGCCGAGAACCTCGGCTGCCGGAGCGGGGACCCGTTCGCGGCTGTGCTCGGTTCGCACCTCTTCTTCCAGAGCGAGAAGCCCTGGAACGGGGGCCACTACCGGAACCTGATGAACCCGCTCTACACCCGGGTCGGGATCGGAGTCTGGGTGAGCGGAGGACGGGTCCGGCTCGTCGTCGACTTCTACCGGCCGTGATCGCCGGTTCCTGTTCGTGACCGAGCTCTGCCCACCCGGCGCGCGATGATCCGCAACGTGGTGATCCACATCACCAATGAGCAGCCCCTCCTGGCCGACCTGTTCGCGATGCCGACGGCGGCCGATGTGGCCCTGATCTGCACGAACCTGCGCACGATGAACGGCCAGCGCCCGGTGTTCGTCGACGCGGTCGAGTCGACGTTCGTCTTCCCGATGGCCACGATCCGGTTCGTCGAGCTGCCGCCCGGTTCGTCCGGGGAGGTCGCGTCCGAGCCGTCCGCCGCGGCGGCCGGGGGCGACGCGGGACAGCCCCGGCTCGGGCCCGGCAGCCCGGCCGGGGGCGTCTCTTCGGCCGAGCCGGAGGTCGAGATCGACGAGGACCTACTCCGTCGCGTCCGCGAGATCTGAGCGTCCGGCCGATCGCTGCGCCGGGCACGCCTCGTTCTCCGACGCCGCGACCCCGGACACGCGTCAAGGGCCGGTGCACCGGCTGGTGAGAAGCCGATGCTAGACTCGCCGACGACATGGCCACCAACCTCGTGGTCGTCGAGTCGCCGGCGAAGGCGAAGACGATCGAACGCTATCTCGGCCCAGGCTACCGGGTCCTGGCCTCCTATGGCCACGTCCGCGACCTGCCCGAGAACCCGGGCAAGGGCAAGTTCGGGGTCGACGTCGAGCACGACTTCGAGCCCGAGTACGTGATCTCCGAGGATCGCCGCCGCCATGTCGAGGCGATTGCCCGGGCAGCCGCCCGGGCGGACACGGTCTATCTCGCCACCGACCTCGACCGTGAGGGCGAGGCGATCGCCTGGCACGTCGCCGAGGCGGCCGGGGTCGCCCCGGAGAAGATCCGCCGGGTGACGTTCAACGAGATCACCGAGAGCGCGATCCACGAGGCGTTCGAGCACCCTCGCCAGATCGATCGCAACCTGGTCGATGCCCAGCAGGCGCGCCGGATCGTCGACCGGCTCGTCGGCTACACGCTCAGCCCGCTTCTCTCGCGCAAGGTTCGCGGCGGCCTGTCCGCCGGACGGGTCCAGTCGGTCGCGGTCCGCCTCGTCGTCGAGCGCGAGCGGGAGATCGCTGCCTTCGTCCCTCGCGAGTACTGGACCCTCGAGGCGCTCCTGGCCACGAGCCGCGGGGAGACGTTCCGGGCCGAGCTGGTCAGGATCGATCGGCGTCCGATCGAGGTCGGCGACGGTGGAACCGCGGACCGGCACGCGAGCGCCCTGCGCGGCCTGCGCCCGGTCGTGCGCAGTATCCGGACCCGGACCCAGAAGCGCACCCCCGCTCCGCCGTTCACGACCTCGACCCTCCAGCAGGAGGCGAGCCGCAAGCTCGGCTTCAGCCCGAAGCGGACGATGTCGATCGCCCAGCGGCTGTACGAGGGCGTCGACACGCCCGACGGCCCGCTGGGCCTGATCACCTACATGCGCACCGACTCGACCGCGATCGCGGGCGTGGCGATGGGCGAGGCGCGCGAGGTGATCCGGGACCGGTTCGGCGAGCCGTACACGATGCCCCGGGGACGGGTCTACCGGACGAAGGCGAAGGGCGCCCAGGAGGCCCACGAGTCGATCCGGCCGACGAGCTTCCGGCGCGACCCGGACTCGCTGCGGGCCGATCTGAAGCCCGAGGAGCTCAAGCTCTACCGGCTGATCTGGCAGCGTGCCCTCGCCTCGCAGATGGCCCCCCGCGAGCTCGAGACGACGACGGTCGAGCTCGAGGCCGGTCCGTACGAACTGCGGGCGAGCGCGACCCGGACCCTGTTCGACGGCTTCGCCCGCGTCTACACCGAAGGTCGCGACGACGAGGAGCAGGCGGCCGAGGAGGAGGAGCGCCAGCTGCCCGCCCTGGTCGAGGGGGAGGCAACCGAGGTTGTCGAGGTCACCCCGAGCCAGCACTTCACCGAGCCGCCGCCGCGCTACACGGAGGCGACCCTGATCAAGGCCCTCGAGGAGTACGGGATCGGACGCCCCTCGACCTACGCGGCGACGATCTCGACGATCCTCGACCGGGGCTACGTCCGGGTCGAGGATCGTCGGCTCCGCCCGGAACTGATCGGCGAGATCGTCACCGACCTGCTCGTCGAGCACTTCGGCGACTACGTCGATGTCGCGTTCACGGCGCGCATGGAAGAGGAGCTCGACGAGGTCGCCCGGGGGCAGCGCGCCTGGGTGCCTCTCCTGCGCGAGTTCTACGGGCCGCTCCGCGAGCGGGTCGAAGAGAAGCGGCGCGAGCTTCGTCGCCGTGACTTCACGACCGAGCCCACGGACGAAGTCTGCTCCCTCGGGCACCCGATGGTCATCCGGCTCGGCCGGAACGGCCGCTTCCTCGCCTGTTCGCTCTACCCCGAGCACAAGGAGTCGCGCCCGCTCCCGGGCGAGGAGCACGCACCGCTCCCGGGCGAGGGCGAACCCTGCCCCCAGTGCGGGGAGGGGACGCTCGTCGCCAGACTCGGCCGGTTCGGGGCCTTCGTCGGCTGCTCCCGCTATCCCGAGTGCGACTACATCCGGCGCGACGGCCCGCCGCCGCCGGCCCAGCTGCCGTTCGAGGTCCCGTGCCCGCGCTGCAGCGCCGGTCACCTCGTGGCCCGCCGGGCCCGCCGGACGGGGAGTGTCTTCTGGGGCTGCTCGGCCTATCCGGCGTGCGACTACACGACCAGCTTCGAGCCACTCGGGGCCGTCCACGATGTCGACCAGGGGCCGGTTGCGCGCAAGGGCGAGCAGGGGATCTGCCTGCGCTGCGGGGCGACGATCGAGCTGCCGGGGGCCGGGGATCTCGTCGGCCGGGTCCTTGCCGGCGGCCCGCCGGATCCGGCTGCGCTTGCCCGCCCGAGCCGACCCGCCCGCCGCGGGCGGCCGACCGGTGCCGGGCGGACGGCGACGCGCGGGACGCGCGGCGCGCACAAGCCGGCCGGAACGAGGGCTGCGAGCGCGCGCGAGCGGCGGCCCGGGAGCGTCCCGGACACGACCGACGAGTGAGCGTCGATCCGGTCCTCGGCCGCTTCCTCCAGAGCCTGGCGGCGCGCGACGCGTCGGCCAACACCCGGCGCTCGTACGAGACGGCGGTCGGCTCGTACCTCGACTGGCTGGCGCGGCGCGGCGCTGACTGGCGGAGGCCGGCCCGGAGCGACCTGCGGGCCTACCTCGCCCAGCTCTCGGTCGGTCGGGCCCGCAGCTCGGTCGCCCAGCGCCTGGCCGCGATCCGCTCGTTCCACCGCTTCGCCGCCCGGGCCGGCCTCAGCCCGGGCGACCCGTGGGGCTCGATCGCGACGCCTCGCCTGCCCCGGCGGCTGCCGCGCGTGCTCGAGGTGACCGAGGTGGAGCGGCTGCTCGCCCTGACCGAGGCCGACCTTGCGGCGGCTACCGGCGACGACGGCGGACTGCGCGTTGCGCTTGCCCTCCGGGACCGGGCGCTGATCGAGACGGCGTATGCGGCCGGGCTCCGGGTGAGCGAGCTGGCCGGGGCGACGGTGCAGGCGCTCGACCTGCGCCGGGGCGAGCTGCGGGTCGAGGGCAAGGGGCGCAAGGAGCGGGTCGGGCTGCTCGGCCGGCCGGCCAGGCTCGCCCTGCGAGCCTGGCTCGAGGACGGCCGGCCGGTCCTGCTCGAGCGCGCCCCTCGCCCGGCGGCGACCGAGCCGGAACCCGCGGAGCTGTTCCTGAACCACCGCGGGCGGCCGCTCGGCGTGCGCGGCCTGCGCTACCGGCTCGAACGACTGCGCCGCCGGGCGGGACTGCCGGCGGGGGTATCGCCCCATACCCTGCGCCACAGCTTTGCCACGCATCTGCTCGACGGCGGTGCCGACCTGCGCGTCGTCCAGGAGCTGCTCGGCCACGAGAGCCTGGCCACGACCCAGGTCTACACCCACGTCTCGCCGACCCGGCTCCGGGCGGCGTACCTCGAGGCGCATCCGCGGGCCAGGCAGGAGGCCCGCCCGCCGGGCGGCGAAGCGGGCACGGGCCGGGACGCTCGCAGGGCGAACGGGGAGCGCCGGGGCACGGTCGACCGGTGAGCGCTCGACTCGACGATCGCGCCTGGGACGCGTTCGTCGCGGGCTCGGACCCCGGCTCGTACCTCCAGCTCAGTGCCTGGGCGCGGGTCAAGTCGGCCAACGGCTGGCAGGCGGTGCGGGTCGCGGCCGAGTCGCCGGACGGCCTCATCGGGGCCCAGGTGCTCGTGCGCCGGCCGCGCCTGGTGCCGTGGAGCTTCGCCTACGCGCCACGCGGTCCGGTCGCGGCGCGCTGGACGGGCGCGGCCGTCGAGTCCTTCACCGAGCGGGCGCGGCGCGCGCTGGCCGAGGAGGGCCGGGTGGCCGTCCTGCGGATCGACCCCGAGATCGAGCGCGACGGCCCGCTCGACCCGGACGGGACGCTCCGCCTCGCGCTCGAGCACGCCGGCTGGCGTCCGGCACCGGCGATCCAGCCGGTGACGACCCGGCTGATCGACCTGCGGGTCGACGAGGCGGGGCTGTGGGCCGGCCTGCGCAAGAAGTGGCGCCAGTATGTCAACCGCGCCCGGAGCGCCGGCATCCGGGTCGTCGAGGCCGAGGGCGACCGGCTCGCGGACTTCTACCGGATCTATCGCCAGACGGCCGCCCGGGCCGGCTTCCTGATCCGGACCGAGCAGGCCTACCGCGATGTCTGGGCGGCCTTCCGGCCTGCCGGCGGAGCACGCCTCCTGTTCGCCGAGGACGCCCACGGAGTACCCCAGGCCACGCTCTTTCTCGTTCGCTGCGGGCCGCGGGTCGTCGAGCCGTACGGCGGGATGACCGAGGCCGGGGCCGAGAGCCGGGCGAACTACCTCCTGAAGTGGGAGGCGATCCGGAGCTCGCGCGAGCAGGGCGCGACGAGCTACGACCTGTGGGGCCTCGCGCACCCCGGGATCGCCCACTTCAAGAGCGGCTTCGGTGGCCGCGAGGTCCACTACATCGGGGCCTGGGAGCTCGTCCTCGATCCGCTCGGGCGGGCCGTGTACCAGGCCGCCCAGGCGACGCGCGTCCGGCTCGCCCGGCGCCGGCACGGTCTGCGCGGACCGGCCGGGGCGTCCGCGTTCGCCGGCGACGACGGGGATGCCGGCGGCGGGGACGGGGGACCGGCCGGATGATCGGCGAGCTGGTCCGGGCCGCCGAGCCGGCCGGGCCGCGGCCCCTGGGCGGGTTGCTCGAGCGGCTGGCGGCACGCGGCCTGCTCGTTGCCGCCCGGCGGTCCGGGGCGCCGGCCGATCCGGCGGCGCTCGCCCGGTTGCCGGTCGCGGGCCTCGCGTACGACTCGCGCCGGGTCGTCCCCGGTGGCCTGTTCGTGGCGATTGCCGGTGCCCATCGCGACGGCCACGAGTTCCTCGCCGCGGCGGCCGGCGCGGGCGGCCGGGTCGCGATCGTCGAGCGCCCGATCGAGCGGGCCGGGCCGACCGGGCTCGTCGAGCTGGTCGTGGCCGACAGCCGGCGGGCGCTGGCCACGGCCGCGGCCTGGTGGTACGGCGACCCCGGCCACGAGCTCGGCGTGGTCGGGATCACGGGCACCGACGGCAAGACGACGACGTCGTTCCTCGCCGTCGCGGCGCTCGAGGCGGCGGGTCTCCCGGCCGGCCTGGTGGGCACGGTCGAGACGAAGGTCGGCCGGCTCCGGGAGGCGAACCGCGAGCACGTCACGACCCCCGAGGCGCCGGAGCTCCAGGCGCTCCTGCGGGCGATGGTCCGGGCAGGCGACCGGGCGGCGATCATCGAGACGACCTCGCACGGGCTCGCCCTCCACCGGGTCGACGAGATCGCCTACGACGTCGCGATCCTGACGAACCTGAGCCATGAGCATCTCGAGCTGCACGGCACGTTCGAGGCGTACCGGGCCGCGAAGCTCTCGCTCTTCGAGCGGCTGGCCGATCACCCGGAGGCGAAGCGCTGGCCGCGGGCCGGGATCGTCAACCACGACGACCCGTCCGCGCCGCTGTTCGAGCGCGCCACCCTCGCCGCCGGGGCCCGGCTCGTGACGTACGGCACCGCGCCCGATGCCGCGATCCGCGCCCTGGACGTCGTCGAGGGCTTGCGCAGCCTGTCGATCGGCCTCGTCACGCCGACCTGGCGGGGCCGGCTCGAGCTTCGCCTCGCGGGGCGGTTCAACGTCCACAATGCGCTCGCCGTGATCGCCCTCGGCGAGGCCCTCGGCCTCGATCCGGCCGCCGTCCGGGCCGGTCTCGAGTCGGTCGCGGCGGTCCCCGGCCGGATGGAGCGGGTCGACGTCGGCCAGCCGTTCGGGGTCGTGATCGACTACGCCCACAGCCCGGCCGCGCTCGAGAGCGTGCTCGGGCTGCTCGCCCCCGTGGCGGCCTCGCGCGGCGGCGGGCTGATCGCGGTCTTCGGTTCGGCCGGGGAACGGGATCGGGCGAAGCGGCCGATGATGGGCCGGATCGCCGGCCAACACTGCCGGCTCGTCGTCCTGGCCGACGAGGACCCCCGGGGCGAGGATCCGCTGGCGATCCTGGACGAGATCGCTCGCGGCGCCGAGGCGGCGGGCAAGGAGCGCGGCCGGGACCTGCTCCTGGTCCCGGACCGGGCCGAGGCGATCGCGACCGCCTTCTCGCGGGCCCGGCCGGGCGACGTCGTCGTGCTTGCGGGCAAGGGCCACGAGCGCTCGATCATCTACCCCGACGGGCACCGGCCGTGGGACGAGCGGGCCGCTGCGCTCGAGGCCCTGGCCGGGCTCGGCTACCGCTGAGCCACGCCCCGGCCGCCGGGAAGCCGGGGGCGCCTCGTTCATCGGAGCTTCGGGTGCACGCTGGTATCCTTGGCCCAGCGACATGGCCATCCCGCAACCAGGCACCGATCTCCAGGTTCGACAGCGCGGTTCCCGCCGACCGCTCAGCAGGCCGGGCGGGGGACACGACCGGGCATCGCTCGGGTCGCTGCGATCGCGCCTGCTCGGCGAGCTCCGAAGCCATCATCCGACCGCCGACCTCGAGGTCGTCGAGCGCGCCTTCGACCTCGCGGTCGAGGCCCACGCCGACCAGAAGCGGGCCTCGGGCGAGCCGTACGTCACCCATCCGATCGCCGCGGCACAGATCCTGGCCGAGCTCGGGATCGACCCGGTCGCGGTCGCCGCGGCGCTCCTGCACGACGTGCCCGAGGACACCGAGTATCGGCTGGCCGACATCGAGGAGCGGTTCGGGGCCGAGATCGCCCAGCTCGTCGACGGGGTCACGAAGCTCTCGAAGTTCAGCACCCACAGCCACGAGCAGCAGCAGGCCGAGAACATCCGGAAGATGTTCCTGGCGATGGCCGAGGACATCCGGGTCGTCCTGATCAAGCTCGCCGACCGGCTGCACAACATGCGCACCCTGTCGGCCCTGCCGCTCGACAAGCAGCAGCGGATCGCGCGCCAGACGATGGAGATCTACGCGCCGCTCGCCGAGCGGCTCGGGATCTGGCAGATGAAGTGGGAGCTCGAGGACCTCGCCTTCAAGGCGCTCGAGCCCGAGCGCTTCCGCGAGCTCGCCCGCCTGCTCGACACCCGGCGGGTCGGGCGCGAGTCGTACATCGAGCGGGCGATCGAGATCCTCCGCCCCGAGCTCGAGCGCCAGGGGATCCGGGCCGAGCTCTCCGGCCGCCCGAAGCACCTGTACAGCATCTGGAAGAAGATGCAGCGCAAGGGCGCCGAGTTCGGCGAGATCTACGACGTCTACGCGATCCGCATCCTGGTCGACGAGGTCCGCGACTGCTATGCCGCGCTCGGCGTCGTCCATTCGCTCTGGCGCCCGATCCCGGGCCAGTTCGACGACTACATCGCGGTCCCCAAGAACAACCTCTACCAGAGCCTCCATACCGCGGTGATCGCGCTCGACGGCAAGCCGCTCGAGATCCAGATCCGGACCCACGCGATGCACCAGGTCTCGGAGGTCGGGATCGCCGCCCACTGGCGGTACAAGGAGGGCTCGAAGTCCGATCGCGACTACGACGCCAAGCTGGCCTGGCTGCGCCAGCTGATGGACTGGCAGCGCGAGGTCTCCGACGCGACCGAGTTCGTCGAGGGGATCAAGCTCGACATCTTCCAGGACCAGGTCTTCGTGTTCACCCCGAAGGGCGACGTCAAGGACCTCCCGGCCGGGGCGACACCGCTCGATTTCGCCTACCGGATCCACACCGACGTCGGCCACCGCTGCATCGGGGCCAAGGTGAACAACCGGCTCGTGCCGCTTGACTACCGCCTGAAGAACGGCGACATCGTCGAGATCGTGACCACGAAGGGCGAGCACGGTCCGTCCCGGGACTGGCTGAACCTGGTCAGGACGAGCCACGCCCGGGAGAAGATCCGCCAGTGGTTCAAGCGCAAGGACCGCGACGAGAACATCGCCCACGGGCGCGAGTCGCTCGAGCGCGAGCTGCGCCGGCTGGCCCGGACCTCGATCCAGGCGATCGGACTCGAGCGGATCCTCGAGATCGCCCGGAGCTACAACTACGAATCGATCGACGACTTCTACGCCGCGATCGGCTACGGCGCCCTCGGCGCCCAGCAGGTCGTCACCCGGCTCGGCGTCGTCGACGACTCGGAGCTCGCCCTGCCCGCCGTCGCCCCTCCCTCGACCGGGGCGCGGACCGGCGGGGTCCGGGTCAAGGGGGTGGGCGACCTGCTCGTGCGCTTCGCGAAGTGCTGCCACCCGATCCCGGGCGATCCGATCGTCGGCTTCATCACCCGGGGCAAGGGCGTGACCGTCCACCTGCGCACCTGCCCGACGGTGCTCAACGAACGCGAGGTCTCGCGCCTGATCGAGGTCGAGTGGGAGGCCGCCCCGGCCCAGACGTACCCGATCGCGATCCGGGTCGAGGCCTACGACCGGACCGGGCTGCTGAGCGACATCACCCAGGTCGTGGCCGAGAACAAGGTGAACATCCTGGCCGCCCAGGTGAAGGTCGCCGCCGACCACACGACGACCGTGACCGCCACGCTCCAGGTCGCGTCGGTCTCGCAACTTGCCCGGGTGATGAGCCGGATCGAGCAGCTCAAGGATGTGCTGACCGTCCAGCGCGACCTCAGCTGAGCCGACCGCGGCGACGGCGACGGCGACGGCGCCGGCCGGCGCGACGCGGACCGCGGGCGACACCGGCTGCGGGCGACGAGCGCGGCCCGCTAGACTTGCGCCCATGCCGCCCTATCGCGCTCCGCGGGGCACCCGCGACCTCCTGCCTGCCGAACGGCCCGCCTGGGCCCGCCTCGAGCGCCTCGCCGCCGAGCTTGCCGCACGGTACGGCTACCGCGAGATCGAGACCCCGCTCTTCGAGCAGAGCGACGTCTTCGAGCGCGGGGTGGGGGAGACGACCGACATCGTCGAGAAGGAGCTCTTCCGGCTCGCGCCGCGGGCCGAGGACCGCGAGACGTGGGCTCTCCGGCCGGAGGCGACAGCCGGGATCGTGCGGGCATTCATCCAGCACGGGATGCAGACCTGGCCCCAGCCGGTGAAGCTCACCCTGACCGGCCCGATGTTCCGCTACGACCGCCCGCAGGCAGGGCGCTACCGGCAGTTCTGGCAGTGGGACGTCGAGGCGATCGGCGACCCGGGCCCGGCGGTCGACGCCGAGCTCGTCGAGCTCGGTCTGCGCTTCTACCGCGAGGCCGGCCTGTCCGACGTGGATGTCCTGCTCAACTCGATCGGTGATCCGGCCTGTCGCCCGGCGTACGTGGCCGAGCTGACCGCGTACTACCGCTCGGTCGCCGACGAGCTGCCCGAGCTCGAGCGTCGGCGGCTCGAGACGAACCCGCTCCGGCTCCTCGACTCGAAGGACCCGGCGATGGGCAACATCAACCTCGACGCCCCGAAGATCACCGACCACCTGTGCGCCCCGTGCGCCGACCACTTCGCCGCCGTGCGGGCCCACCTCGACGCACTCGGGATCGCCTGTCGGATCGAGCCGGCGCTCGTCCGGGGTCTCGACTACTACACCCGGACCGCGTTCGAGTTCTACCGGCGCGGGGCCGAGGGTCAGCAGCAGGCGCTCGGCGGGGGCGGGCGGTACGACGGGCTCGTCGAGCTGCTCGGCGGGCGACCGACGCCCGGGATCGGCTTCGCCCTCGGCCTCGACCGGGTGATCCTTGCCCTCGAGGAGAGCGGCCGGTCGCCGGTCCGGGAGCCGGTCCCGGTGGCGGTCGTGTGCGGCGCGGATCCGGCCGCCACGGCCGAGCGGCTGCGCCTGGCGACCGAGCTGCGCGAGGCCGGCCTGCCGGTCCGGGCCGAGCTCGGGCGGCGGAAGCTCGGCCGCCAGCTCGAGGCCGCCGTGCGCGACGGGGCCCGGTTCGCGATCATCGTCGGCGACGAGCTCGGTGCCGGGGAGGTCCAGCTCCGTGACCTCGATGCGGCCTCGCAGCGGCCGGTCGCCCTGGCGGACCTGGTCAGCCTGCTGCGCCGGAAGGCGACCGGCCAGTCCGGCTGAGGCGGCCCGCGCCGCCCGGGTCCACGACCGGGCGTTCGTCTACGATACCGGGGCCATGACCGATCTCTCGACCCCGTATCGATCCCACACCTGCGGCCAGCTCCGGGCCGGCGATGCCGGCCGGCCGGCCCGCCTCGCCGGCTGGGTGCACCGGCGCCGTGACCACGGCCAGCTGATCTTCCTCGATCTGCGCGACCGCCACGGGATCACCCAGGTCGTCGTCGACGCGACCGAGGCGCCCGAGGCGCACGCGACCGCCAGCCGGGTGCGCAACGAGTTCGTTCTCGCCGTCGCCGGCGAGGTCGCCCGCCGGCTGCCCGGCACCGAGAACCCGAAGCTCGCGACCGGGGCGGTCGAGCTGCGCGCCCGGGAGGTGGAGATCCTGGCCGAGGCGAAGACGCCGCCGTTCTACATCAACGAGCCCGACGCCCCGGTCGACGAGGCGCTCCGGCTGCGCTACCGCTACCTCGACATCCGCCGTGAGCCGCTCAAGGAGCGGCTCCTGCTCCGTTCGCGGCTCGTGGCTGCGATCCGGGAGGCGCACCAGCAGGCCGGCTTCGTCGAGATCGAGACCCCGATCCTGATCAAGTCGACCCCCGAAGGAGCACGCGATTTCATCGTGCCCAGCCGGCTCCAGCCCGGCTCGGTCTACGCCCTGCCCCAGAGCCCTCAGCAGCTCAAGCAGCTCCTGATGGTGGCCGGGATGGACCGCTACTTCCAGATCGCCCGGTGCTTCCGCGACGAGGACCTGCGGGGCGACCGTCAGCCCGAGTTCACCCAGCTCGACCTGGAGATGAGCTTCGTGCGCGAGGAGACGGTCATGGACTTCGTCGAGTGGATGATCGTCGAGGTCTCGCGCGCGGTCGTGCCCGAGCGACCGCTGCAGCAGGTCCCGTTTCCGCGGTTCACCTTCGAGGAGGCGCTCGAGCGGTTCGGCTCGGACAAGCCGGACATCCGGTTCGGGATGGAACTCGTCGATCTTGCCCCGGCCCTTCGTGCCCCGGACGGCGCGCCGGCCTCGGGCTTCCGGGTCTTCGACGACGCGCTCGCCGCCGGCGGCCGGGTGAAGGGAATCGTCGTGCCCGGGATGGGCGGCGCGAGCCGATCGCAGATCGACGAGCTGACCGAGCTGGCCCGGCGCCACGGTGCGAAGGGGCTGGCTCACCTCTCGCCGCTTTCCGACGGGTCGGTCCACGGGCCGATCGCGAAGTTCCTCGGCGCGGAGCGTGCCCGGGCGGTCGTCGACCTCGCCGGCGCGGCTGCGGGCGACCTGGTCCTGATCGTCGCCGACCGCCACGAGACGACCGCCGACGTCCTCGGTCGACTGCGGGTCGAGCTCGGCGGCCGGCTCGGTCTGGCCGACCCGGACGTCCTCGCCTACTGCTGGGTCCACCGCTTCCCGATGTACCAGTGGGACGAGGAGAACCGGCGCTGGGACGCGACCCACAACCCGTTCAGCGCGCCGCTGCCGGAGGACCTTGCGCTGCTCACGACGACGAGCGGCGATCCGTACCGGCCCGACCCGGGCGACCCGGCCGGCCGGGCGCGCGCCCAGCAGTACGACGTCGCGCTCAACGGCTGGGAGCTCGGCGGCGGGTCGGTCCGGATCCACCGGCGCGACCAGCTCGAGCGCAGCTTCGCCCTCCAGGGCCACTCGCTCGAGGCGATGCACGACAAGTTCGGCGGCATCCTCGAGGCGTTCGACTACGGCGCCCCGCCCCACGGCGGGATCGCCCTCGGGATCGACCGCTGGGCCGCCCTGCTCGCCTACCAGACGAACATCCGCGAGGTGATGGCCTTCCCGAAGACGCAGTCGGGGACCGACCTGATGCTCGACGCACCTTCGCCGCCCGACCCGGCCCAGTGGGCCGAGCTCGGTCTCCGCTTCGTCGGGGTCGACCGACCGGCTGGCGGCTGAGCGGGTGGGTCCGCTCGAGGCGATCGCCCGCCGGCCGCGGATCGCCGCCCTTGCCGGCGCCCTGTGCATCGCCTTCTCGGGGATCTTCTTCCGCTACGCGCTCGTCTCGCCCTCGACCGGGACGGTCTTCCGGACGCTCTACGCGCTCCCGTTCCTCGGCCTGCTCGCCCTCGCCGAGCGGCGGCGGCACGGCGGGCTGAGCCGTTCCGAGGCGCGCCTGGCGATCGTGGCCGGGCTGTTCTTTGCCGCCGACCTGACGTTCTGGCATCACGCGATCGGGGCGGTCGGGGCCGGGCTGGCGACCGTGCTCGGCAACATGCAGGTCGTGATCGTCGCGCTCGCCGCCTGGATCCTGTTCGGAGAGCGCCCGTCGCGGGCGGTGGGGATCGCCCTGCCGGTGATGGTCGTCGGGGTCGTCCTGATCTCGGGGGTCGTCGGGTCGGGGGCGTACGGCGCGAACCCGCCGCTCGGGGTCGTGCTCGGCCTCCTGACCGCACTCAGCTACGCGGGCTACCTGGTCGTCACCCGCCACGGCAACCGGGACGTCCGCCGGCCGGCCTCCACCCTCTTCCTCGCCACCGCCTCGACCGCACTCGTGGCCGCCGGCGTCGGGGCGGTGCTCGGCGAGCTCGACCCCGTCCCGAGCTGGCCGGCCCACGGCTGGCTGCTCCTGCTCGCCCTCACCTCGCAGGTCGCGGGCTACCTGCTCATCTCGCTCTCGCTGCCCCGCCTGCCGGCCGTCCTGACCTCGGTGATCCTGATGGCCCAGCCGGTGGCGACCGTCGGCCTGGCGGCGCTCCTCCTGGGCGAGGCGCCCTCGGCGTTCCAGATCGCGGGCGTCGGCCTCGTCGTCGGCGGCCTGCTCGTGGCGAACCTCGGACGGCGCCAGCCGGCGCCCGTGCCAGCTGGTGGCGCGTTCGTCGACCAGCCGGCCGGCTGACCCGGCGCCCGGCTGACGCGGCGCCGGACCTGACCCGGCGTCCGGCCGGCCCTGCACTTGGCCTGACCCGGCGCCCGGCCGGTGGATGGCGGAGCGCGACCTCAGCCGACGACCGCGGGCGGCTCCGGCGGTTCGTCCGGTCGGTCGGCGACCGCGGCGCCCCACTCGTGGACGTGCCCGGCTGTCGGCTCGGGCGGGCCGTCGTAGGCGGGCAGCGCGCGGCGCGCCGTGTCGCCGCCGATCACCGTTCCCGGGTCACCGAGGTCGAGCGTGCGGTACGGGGTGTCCGCGGCGATCAGGGCGCCGACGACCTCGTCCGCGGTCCGCTCGGCGCCGAGCGAGCGGAGGAGCTCGAGGCGCGCAAGCGGGACGAGCGCCGGCCAGCCGGCAACGGTGCGGTACGTGGGACGGAGGAGTGCGCCGGGGGTCACGCCGTGCGCCTCGAGGAGCGAGGTGACGGTCTCGGGGCCGACCCACGGGAACCCGGCCGGCCAGACGAGGACGGCATCGGTGCCTCGGACGAGCGAGAGGGCGGCCGCGATGCCGCGCCCGAGCTGGCCAGCAGGGCCGGTCTCCTCCGGCCCGGGCCGGGCGAGGACGGCGTGGCCGCCCGCGAGGCCTGCCTGGGCCCCGGCCAGCGCGGCCGAGATCGCACCGTCGGGATCGGCGGCGACGACGACGATCGGGATCGCGCCTCCGGCCCAGGCCGCGTCGGCGATCCGCCGGACGCGCGGCACGCCGTCCGCGTCGGCGAGGGGGGACTCGGACGGGGCGGCGAGGACGACGGCGGCGACGGTCACGGCCCGATCGTAGCAGGCCCGGTGCGGGCGGATCACCGTCCGATGTGCGACGATGGGCCCGCCGATGACGACCCAGACCCGTTCCAGCCTGCCCGCCGCAGCCGCCGCCGCGCCGCCCGCGCCCGCCGCGCCGCCCGCAGCCGCCGCGCCGTACGCGGTCCGCGAGGACCTGCGGAACATCGCGATCGTGGCCCACGTCGATCACGGCAAGACGACGCTGGTCGACGCGATGCTCCGCCAGACCGGCGCCTTCCGGGCCAACCAGGCGCTCGTCGACCGGGTGATGGACTCGATGGACCTCGAGCGCGAGAAGGGGATCACGATCCTGGCCAAGCAGACGACGGTCGACTACGGCGGGATTCGCCTGAACATCGTCGACACGCCCGGTCACGCCGACTTCGGCGGCGAGGTCGAGCGCTCGCTGCTCATGGTCGACTCGGTCCTCCTCCTCGTCGATGCGGCCGAGGGGCCGCTGCCCCAGACCCGCTACGTCCTCCAGAAGGCGATGGCCCGCCGGCTGCCGGTCGTCGTCGCCCTGAACAAGATCGACCGGGGCGACGCCCGCCCGGCCGAGGTCCTCGACGCGGTCTACGAGCTGTTCATCGACCTCGGCGCCGACGAGCACCAGATCGAGTTCCCGGTCCTGTACACGAACGCCAAGGCGGGCACCGCGACACGCGACCTCGCCGTCCCCGGCGCGGATCTCCGCCCCCTGCTCGACACCCTGATTGCGGTCACCCCGCCGCCGCGCCACGTCCCGGGCCATCCGCTCCAGCTGCTGGTCACGAACCTGGCCGCGAACGAGTACGTGGGGCGGATGGCGGTCGGGCGGATCTGGAACGGGACGATCCGGCTCGGCCAGCGGATCACGGTCGTGCGCGAGGAGGCCGATGACACCGCCGGCGCGGTCGAACCGGGCCGGACGGTGGTCCTGAACGGGACGGTCACCTCGCTCCAGACCGCGCACGGGATCGAACGGGTGGAGATCGAGCAGGCTGGCCCGGGCGACATCGTCTCGGTCGCCGGGCTGCCCGAGGTGACGATCGGCGACACGCTCACCGACCCGGCCGACCCGCGCCCGCTGCCGCGCCTCGACGTCGACGCGCCGACCCTGCGGATGACGTTCGGGGTGAACACTTCGCCCCTGGCCGGCCGCGAGGGGAAGTACGTGACCAGCCGCCAGATTCGCGCCCGGCTCGAGCGCGAGGTCCTGGGCAACGTCTCGATCGAGGTCCACCCGACCGACTCGGGCGACACGTTCGAAGTCCGGGGCCGGGGCGAGCTCCAGCTCGCGATCCTGATCGAGCAGATGCGCCGCGAGGGGTTCGAGCTGACCGTCAGCCGCCCGGAGGTGATCCTGCGCACGGTCGACGGGGTGATCGAGGAGCCGTACGAGCGGATCACGGTCGACATCCCGCCCGACTACATCGGCGAGGTCCAGCAGGCGCTCGCGGCGCGCAAGGCCCGCCTCGAGCAGATGTCGACCGACGCCGACGGCCGGGTCCGGATGGAGTTCATCATCCCGGTCCGCGGCCTGATCGGCTATCGCGGCCAGCTCCTGACCGACACCCGGGGCACCGCGCTCCTCCACCAGATCGGCGAGGGCTACGGCCCGTGGGCCGGCGAGGTGACCCACCGCACGAACGGCGTGCTCGTCTCGGACCGGGCCGGGACCTCGAACGCGTACGCCCTGTTCAACCTCCAGGAGCGGGCCGAGCTGTTCATCGGCGCCGGGGTCGAGGTCTACGAGGGGATGATCGTGGGCGAGAACAGCCGCTCGGGCGACATGGACGTCAACCCGACCAAGGAGAAGAAGCTGACGAACATCCGGACCCACGCCCACGACGAGGCGCTCCGGCTGACGCCACCACGCCCGCTCACGCTCGAGTCGGCGATCGAGTTCATCGCCGGCGACGAGCTCGTCGAGGTGACGCCGGTCTCGATCCGGCTGCGCAAGCGCCTCCTCTCGGCTCACGACCGGCGGCGCGAGCGGGGCCGCGAGGAGGACCTCAACCGCCAGCCGGCCGGGCGCGCCTGACGGGACGAGCCGGGCTGTGCGTCGACCCGCGCTCCCGGTCCAGTGGGGGCTGCTCGCGCTCGCGCTGAGCACGTCGATCGCAGCCTCGGCGACAGGGCCGGGGGACCCGGAAGCGCCTCGGATCGAGGCGGCCGTCAGAGACGCGATCAACGATGTGCTCGATGCCGGCACCTTCAAGACACCCGGGTGGAGAGGCGGCCGGCTGGATGCGGCAACCGTGGAGGCGATCCACCGGGAGCTCGACCGGCGGCTCGAGGCGCACATGACCGGCCCTGCCCTGGCGGCCTGGCGAGGTGCTCTTCACGCGGCGATCGATCGCGACAGCGATGGAGAGCACGTCGTGGTCACAGCGGGGGGCGCCGACGAGGTCGAATTCGAGACCGTTGAGACCGACGGTGACTCTGCCGGCGCGACGGGCCGAGCGCACGTCTGGGTAACCTGGACGATCCTCGGTGGGGATGCCGCGAGGCAGCCCGGCGCGCGCCCGGGGCAGTGGGACGCCTTTTCGGCCACCCTGGTCCGCAAGGACGGGCGCTGGTTCGTCGAGACCCTCCGGCTGGAACCCGAGACCGGCCGATAGCCGGGCTGGAGCGGGCCGAGCGCACGTCCGAGCGTACAATCGCCGGCATGGCGATCTACCTCGACCACGCCGCCACGACGCCCCTCCGCCCGGAGGCGCTCGAGGCGATGCTGCCGTACCTGACCGAGCACTTCGGCAACCCCTCGTCCGCCCACCGCTTCGGCCAGCGGGCCCGGGCCGGACTCGACGAGGCCCGCGAGCAGGTCGCGCACCGGCTCGGCGCCCAGGCCCGCGAGATCGTCTTCACCTCGGGGGGGACCGAGGCGAACAACCTCGCCCTGAAGGGCGCGGCCTGGGCCGGCAAGGCCCGCGGCCACCGGATCATCACGACCGCCGTCGAGCACCACGCCGTCGGCCACTCGCTGCGCTACCTCGAGAAGTTCGGCTTCGAGATCGTCGAGCTGCCCGTCGACCGCTACGGCCGGGTCGATCCGGACGAGGTCGAGGCGGCGATCACGGACCGGACGATCCTGGTCAGCGTCATGCTCGCCAACAACGAGGTCGGCACGATCGAACCGATCGCCGAGATCGCCGAGCGGGTCCGCCGCCATCGGGGTGTCCTGCTCCACAGCGACGCGGTCCAGGCCGCGCCGTACCTCGACCTCGACGTCGGCGCCCTCGGCGTCGACCTCCTCTCGATCTCCGGCCACAAGTTCGAGGGACCGAAGGGCGCCGGGGTCCTCTATGTCCGCCACGGCACGCACATCCTTGCCCAGCAGCACGGCGGCAGCCAGGAGCGGCACCGGCGGGGCGGCACGGAGAACGTCGCCGGCGCGGTGGGGCTGGCGACGGCCTACGAGCTCGCCTGCCAGGAGCGCCGCGAGACGACGGCCCGGCTGCGCCGCCTGCGCGACCGCCTGGCGAGCGCGATCCTGGCCGTCGAGGGGACCGAGCTGACCGGCCACCCGAAGGATCGGCTGCCGCACCTCGTCTCGGTCATCGCCCGCGACGTCGAGGGCGCCGAGGTCGCCGTCGGGCTCGACCTGAACGACGAGATCGCCTGTTCGGTCGGCTCGGCCTGCACGAGCGGCTCGAACGAGGTCTCACACGTCCTCTCGGCGATGGGCTACCCGGACGAAGAGGCCCGCGGCGCGCTCCGGCTCTCGCTCGGCCGGACGACGACCGGGACCGAGATCGACGCCGCCTGCGAGGCGGTCCCCCGGGCGATCCTGGCCGCCCGCGAGGCCGGAGCCGCCCTCGCCGGAACGGCCGCCCCGTAGGTTCGATGGCCCGCGTCCTGGTCGCGATGTCCGGCGGCGTCGACTCCTCGGTCGCCGCGGCGCTCCTCCATGCCCGGGGCGAGGAGGTGGTCGGGGTCTGGATGCGCCTCCACGACGTCGCCGACAGCTACTCCGAGTTCCGCAGGAGCTGCTGCTCGCTCGACGCCGCCGACGACGCGCGACGGGTCGCCGGCCAGCTTGGCATCCCGTTCTACGTCATGAACCTCGAGCGCGAGTTCGACGCCGGCGTCATCCGGCCCTTCCTCGACGCGTACCTCGACGGCCGGACCCCGAGCCCGTGCGTCGACTGCAACACGTACGTCAAGTTCGGCGCCCTCCTGGGCCGGGCCCGGCAGCGCTACGGCTGCGACGCGGTCGCGACTGGCCACTACGCCCGCCGCGTCGACGGCCCGGATGGTCGCCCCCGCCTGCTGCGGGCCCGGGACGAGGCGAAGGACCAGACCTACTTCCTCTACGGCCTGCGCCAGGAGCAGCTTGCCCATGCCCGCTTCCCGCTCGGTGAGCTGACGAAGCCCGAGGTCCGCGAGATCGCCCGCTCGCTCGGGCTGGCCACGGCCGGGAAGCCCGAGAGCCAGGACATCTGCTTCGTGCCCGGCGGCGACTACCGCGACGCGCTCCGCGAGCGGGCCGGCTGGCAGCCCGAGCCCGGACCGCTCCTCGATCGCGACGGGTCGGTCGTCGGCGAGCACCGCGGCGCGGCGGCCTACACGGTCGGGCAGCGCGGCGGCCTCGGGGTCGCGCTCGGCGAGCCGCGCTACGTCAGCCGGATCGATCCGGTCACGAACACGATCACGCTCGCCCGTCGCGAGGAGCTCGAGACGCGGACGTTCGCGGTCGAGGCGGTCTCGTTCATCGCCGGCGGCCCACCGGCCGGTGACGGCCGGCCGTTCCGGGCCGAGGTCCGGATCCGCCACCGCGCCCGGCTCGTACCGGCGCTCGTCCGACCGCTCGGCGACGACGAGCGCGGGCGGGGCGCCCGCTGGCTGGTCGAGACCGACGAGCCGGTCTGGGCCGCCGCTCCCGGTCAGGCCGCCGTCTTCTACGCCGCCGACCAGGTCCTCGGTGGCGGCCGGATCGCGCGGCCGGTGGACGGGGCACGGTGATCGCTCCCGCCTTCGTCCTGTCGGTCCTGTTCGGGCTCCTCCACACCGCGCTCTTCGTTCTCCTTCGCGGGCGGGTCGGTCGGCAGGTGGCGCTCGTCTTCCTCGCCGCCGTCCTCGGTGCCTGGGCGGGCGACACGATCGCCGATCGCCTGGCGGCCGACCCGGTCCTGATCGGGGACTACCACGTCGTCGGGGCCTCGCTCGTGGCCTGGCTCGGGATCGGGATCGTCACCCTGGTCGGGGTGCTCGGTCCGGCCCGGGAGGCCGAGTGAGTCGCTCCGACCGCCTGGCGCGGTTCCTGCGCGGGATCGGAATCGGCGCCCTCGTCGGGGCGGCGATCGCCGGCTCGCGGCTCTGGCGCCGGCAACGCCGCTGACGAGCCGGCCCCCGCGGCCGCGTCGCCGGCGGGCAGCGGGGCCACTCGCGCGCCGGAGGCGGCCGGTTTGGTACCGTTAGCCGCGATGTCCGGCCCCACCTTCACTCCCGATCCACGAATCACGTGGCGGCCCGCAGCCGAGCTGCGCCGCCGCTTCGTCGACTTCTTCGTCGCCCGCGGGCACACGTTCGTGCCCTCGGCCTCGCTCGTCCCGGCCGGGGACCAGACGCTCCTGTTCACGAACTCCGGGATGGTCCAGTTCAAGGAGGTCCTGACCGGGGCCGAGACCCGGAGCTACAAGCGGGCCGTCGACTACCAGCGCTGCCTGCGCGTGGCCGGCAAGCACAACGACTTCGAGGAGGTCGGCCGGACGCCGCGCCACCACACGCTCTTCGAGATGCTCGGCAACTGGAGCTTCGGGGACTACTTCAAGCGCGAGGCGATCCACTGGGCGTGGGAATTCCTGACCGAGGACCTGGGCATCCCGGCCGATCGCCTGGCGGCCACGACGTACACCTTCGACGACGTTGCCTGGTCGATCTGGCGCGACGAGATCGGCCTGCCCCCGGAGCGGATGGCGAAGTGGGGCAACGTCGACGAGGGCGACGACAAGAACTTCTGGCGGATGGCCGAGACCGGCCCGTGCGGCCCGTGCAGCGAGATCCACTTCGATCGCGGCCCGGAGTTCAGCGAAGGCCCGCACTGCACCCCGGACCACTCCGAGACCTGCCCCCGCTGGCTCGAGGTCTGGAACCTCGTGTTCATGGAGTTCGACCAGCGACCCGACGGGAGCCGCCTGCCGCTGCCGTTCACGAGCGTCGATACCGGGATGGGCCTCGAGCGGATCGCGAGCGTCGTCCAGGGCGTCCTGTCGAACTACGACACCGACCTGTTCGCCCCGATCCACGCCCGGATGCGCGAGCTGCTCGGGCACGACCCGGACGTCTTCGAGGCCGAGCGCTTCAGCTACCAGGTGATCGCCGATCACTCGCGGGCGGTCACGTTCCTGATCGGCGACGGCGTCCTGCCCTCGAACGAAGGGCGAGGCTACGTCCTGCGCAAGCTGCTCCGGCGCGCCGTCCGGCACGGGCGCCTGCTCGGCCGGCGGGAGCCGTTCATGGCCGAGACCGCGGCGGTCGTGATCGACACGATGGGCGAGGCATACCCGCACCTCGTCGAACGCAGGGAGGAGATCCTGGCCGCGATCCGGCGCGAGGAATCGCAGTTCGCGCGGACCCTCGACAGCGGGATCGTCCACCTCGAGGCGGCCCTGGCGCCGCTCGCCTCGGCCGAACGCGTGATCGGGCGCCGGCCGGAGGAGCTCCCCCCCGACGCCCCCGTCCTGCCCGGCGAGGTTGCCTTCCGGCTCCACGACACGTACGGCTTCCCGATCGACCTGACGATCGAGCTCGCCGCCGAGCACGGGGTCGCGGTCGACCGGGCCGGTTTCGACCGGGCCCTGGCCGAGCAGCGCGAGCGGAGTCGGAGCGGCCGGAAGGCGGAGCTGGCCCGCCATGCCGAGCTGGTCGGGCTGTACGAGTCGATCCTGCGCCGGACGGGCGAGACGCGCTTCCTGGGCTACGAGACGACGAGCGCCGACGCCCGGATCGTGGCGATCGTGCGCGACGGGATCGAGTACGCCGAGATCGAGGCCGTGCCCGAGGTCGAGCTGCGCGAGCCGGCCGCGGCGGAGGTCGAGGTCGTCCTCGACCAGACCCCGTTCTATGCCGAGGGCGGCGGCCAGGTCGGCGACCAGGGCGTCCTGCGCGAGGAGGGCGGCCACGCGGCCCTGGTCACGGTCCTCGACACGCAGCGGCCGGTCGGCGGGCTCGTCGTCCACCGCGGCCGGCTCCATGGACGGATCAAGGTCGGCCAGTACGTCAGCGCGGTCGTCGACGCCGAGCGCCGGGCGCGCACGATGCGCAACCACACCGGGACGCACCTGCTCCACCGCGCCCTGCGCAACGTCGTCGGGGAGTCCGCCCGGCAGGCCGGTTCGCTCGTCACCCCGGACTACCTGCGCTTCGACTTCCCGTTCGACCGGGGGCTGACGGACGACGAGCTCCGGGCGATCGAGGCCGAGGTTCGGCGGGTGATCCGCGACGACCGCCCGGTCACCGTCGCCTACCTGCCGATGGCCGAGGCGATCGCCGCCGGTGCCGACGCCTTCTTCGACGAGAAGTACGGCGAGACCGTGCGCACGGTCCGGGTCCAGGACTACAGCTTCGAGCTGTGCGGCGGAACCCACTGCCGGGCCACCGGCCAGATCGGGAGCTTCGTGATCACCGGCGAGCGGAGCATCGGTTCGGGGATGCGCCGGATCGAGGCGCTCACGGGCGACGGGGCCGACGCCTGGCTCGACGGCCGGCTGAGGCTTCTCGGCCACGTGGCAGAGCTCGTCGGCGCCCAGTCGGTCGACGCGCTCCCCGAGCGCGTGGCGAGCCTCCAGGCCGAGCTCAGGGATCTCCGCCGCCGCCTCCGGTCGGGCGCCGCGGGCGGCCTGCCGAGCCCAGCCTCGCTCGCCGCCTCGGCCCGCGAACCGGCCCCGGGGGTCCGGCTTGTGGCCTACGCTGGGCCGTACGAGTCGATCGAGGCGCTCAAGGCCGCTGCGCGCGAGGTCCGCGGCCGGCTCGGCTCGGGCGTGATCGCCCTCGGCCTCGAGGCCGACGAGCCGCACATCTTCGTCACCGTGAGCGACGATCTCGTCGCCCGCGGCCTGTCCGCGGGGGCGCTCGTCGAGCGGGCCGTGCGCGAGATCGACGGGCGGGGCGGCGGACGGCCCGAGATGGCCCAGGGCAAGGGACGCCGGCGCGACGGCCTTGTGCGCGCCCTCGAGGCGGTCGCAGCCGGGATGGAGAGCGCCCTCGCCGCGGCCGGCGCGGCCGCCCCGGCTCGTCCTGGTGGATCAGGCTAGATGGCCTTCTGGCGCCGGATCTGGCAACGCGACGGCGAGGAGGTGCCGGCGGCGTGCACGGCGCTCGACATCGGCACCGAGTTCGCCAAGGCGCTCGTGTTCGAGATCGACCGCACCGGCCACGGTACGGTCCGGGGCGTCGGGCGCAAGCGCCAGGGCCTGGCCCACATGCAGTCGGGGACCGTGGCCGACATCGCCGCGGTCGTCGACAACTGCTCGGTCGCGCTCCAGGAGGCCGAGGAGATGGCCGGCTTCCGGCCGACCCAGGTCGTGATCGGGATCGCCGGCGAGCTGGTCAAGGGGTTCACCACGAGCTACGACCAGGAGCGCCGCAAGCCCGACCAGCCGATCAGCGAGGGCGAGCTCCAGCGCCTGATCGACGCCGTCCAGCGCGAAGCGCTCCGCGAGGCGGAGCGGGCGATCACCTGGGAGACCGGCCTGCCGAACGTCGATGTCCGGCTCGTCCATGCCGCGGTCACCGGGGCGAGCATCGACGGCTACCCGGTCACGAACCCGGTCGGGTTCCAGGGCCGCCACGTCCGGATCAGCATCTTCAACGCCTTCGCCCCGCTCGTCCACCTCGGCGCCCTCCAGAGCGTCGCCAGCCAGCTCGACCTCGAGCTGCTCGAGATCGTGGCCGAGCCGTACGCCGTCGCCCGCGTCCTCGCCTCGGACGCGGTCCGCCAGGCGGGCGCCCTGTTCATCGACGTCGGCGGGGGGACGACCGACGTCGCCCTCGTCCGCTCGGGCGGGATCGAGGGGACGCGGATGTTCGCCCTCGGCGGGCGGGCGTTCACGAAGTCGATCGCCGATCGGCTCGAGCTCCCGTTCCCGCGGGCCGAGGCGCTCAAGATCGACTACGCGCGCGGGCTCGAGGTCCCGGACCGCGAGACGGTGCGCCTGATCATCGCCGACGATGTCGCGGTCTGGGCGGCCGGGGTCGAGCTCGTGCTCGAGGAGCTCGCCGGCGGGGAGCTCCTGCCGGGCCGGATCTACCTGTGCGGCGGCGGGTCGCGCCTGCCCGAGATCCGCGCCTCGCTCGCGGCCGAGCCGTTCTGGCGACGCCTGCCGTTCGCCCGACCGCCGGAGGTGACGATCATGTCGCCCGACCAGGTCGAGGCGATCGAGGACGCGACCCAGCTGCTCGTCGACCAGCAGGACGTCACCCCGCTCGGGCTGGCCTACCAGGCGATCGAGCTGTCGGCCGAGGAAGATCCGCTCGACGCCGCCCTGCGCCGGGTGCTGCGGGCGATGAAGGTCTGACCGTGACGATCGTCTACCTCGACATCGACGACGAGATCACCTCGGCGGCGAGCAGGATCCGCGCCAGCGAGGGGACGCGGGTGGCGATCGTCCTGCCCGCGGGCTCGCGGCTGGGGACGTCGCGGATGAACTTCCGGCTCCTGGCGCGGGAGGCGGCGGTGCACGGCCGACAGCTGGCCGTCGTCTGCCCGGAGGCGTCGACCCGGGCCCTTGCGGCCTCGGCCGGGCTGCCCGTCCACGCGAGCGTCCTGGACTACGAGGCGGCTCTCGAGAGGACGGGCAGCGGCGACACGCCCGGGTCCGGTCCGGCGCCCGTCTCCCTGGCTGCGTCGCGCGCACCGGACGCCGGGACGCCTGCCGTGGACGTCGCACCCGGGGCCGGCGCGCCCAGGTCGGCCGGCTCCTCCGCCCCGCGTGCGGCGGGCGTGGCCCCCGAACCGGGCGTCCATCGTTCCCTGCCGGTCGCCCGGGAGCCCGAGGCGGCGGCCGGGGACCGGTTCGCCCGGGGGGGCGGGCGGGCGGCCGGGGGCCGGGGCGCCCGGCTGGTCGGGTTCGGCCTGGCGGGCGTGGTCGTGCTCGCCCTCCTCGTCGCCGCGGTGATCCTGCTCCCGAGCGCGAGCATCCTCGTCGTCGTCCGGCCCGAGCCGCTCGGTCCGATCCGGCTGGTCGTGACGGCCGACCCTGCGGCCGGGGCCGCGGATCCGGGCGCCGGGCTCGTTCCGGCGAAGCGGATCACGTTCCCGCTCTCGGCCTCCGGCACGTTCCCGGCCAGCGGCACGAAGGTGACCGAGACGCAGGCGACCGGCGCGGTCCGCTGGCAGAACTGCGATCCGACCCGCTCCTACCGGATCCCGGGCGGGACGATCGTGCGCACCCCGGCCGGGACCGGCTTCGCGATCGACGAGACGGTCTTCCTGCCGGTCGCGATCCTGTCCGGCAACCCGCCCGTGATCACCTGCCAGGTCCGGGACGTGACGGTCACCGCGACCAGGGCCGGCGAGGCCGGCAACGTCGCCGCGGGCGCGATCACGGTCGTGCCGGCGGCCTACAACTCGGTCGTCATCCGGGTCGTCAACCCGGCCCCGACGAGCGGCGGGTCGCGGACCGAGGCACCGCTGGTCAGCGACAAGGACGTTGCCGGGGCGTGGAACGAGCTCGTCGCCCGGCTCGACGAGCAGCTCTCGGCCGTGGTCGCGGACCCGGCCCAAATCCCCGCCGGGATGGTCGCCGTGGCCGGCACGGCGTCGCGGACGGACCCCGTACCGAGCGTCGAGCGCGCGTCGCTCGTCGGCCAGGAGGCGGCCATGTTCGAGCTCGCCCTGTCCGCGACGGGGAGCGTGACGGTCGTCGATCCGGCGGCCGTCGAGGCGGTCGGGGAGGCGCGCCTGCGGGCAGCCGTGCCGCCCGGCTACCGGCTCGTCGAGGGCTCGGCGCATGTCGACCTCGGCGCCGCCACCGCCGCCGGCGAGGGGGCCGGGATCCCGGTCAGCGCCACCGCCCGGATCGTGCGCGAGGTCGATCCGGCCGCGATCCGGGCCGCGGTCGCCGGCCAGCCCGTCGACGAGGCGCGACGGGCGGTGGCCGGGTACGGCGAGGTGACGATCAGCACCTGGCCGGCCTGGGTGACGACCGTGCCGACGCTCGACTTCCGGCTCGAGGTCACCGTCCGCGCCGAGACGAGCGGGGCGGACGGCCCGGCGCCCTCGGCCGCTCCGGCCGCGCCGGCCGGCTCGAGCCTGCCGTGATGGGCCTGCTCGGGATCGACCTCGGCGAGCGCCGGATCGGGGTCGCCGTCGTCGATGCTCCCGGCGGGCGGGCGCGGCCGCTGACGACCCTGCCCCGGGGCGCGGATCCGGCCGCCGACGCGGCCGCGCTCCGGCCGCTGATCGAGCGCTACGAGGTTCGCGAGATCGTCGTCGGCCTGCCGCTCGAGGCCTCCGGTGAAGAGGGGACCCAGGCCCGCCTGACCCGTGCCTGGGTCGAGGCGGTCGAGCCGCTCCTGCCCGTGCCGCTCCGCCTGCGCGACGAGCGACTGACGAGCCACCTCGCCGAGGAGCGCCTCGGCCCGATGAAGCGCGGTCGGTCCGGCGGTCCTCCGACGCCGACCCAGCGACGGGCCTATCGCGCCCGCGTCGACCGGGAAGCGGCGGCGATCATCCTCCAGGACGAGCTCGACGCCCGGGCCGAGGAGGACCGATGAGGGGACCGCGCCCGGGCCGGCCGCCGGCCGCACAGGCACACCCGGTCTCCGCCGACGAGCAGCCCGGCGGGCGTGCGGCGGGCGGCGGGTTCGAGCCGGGCCTGCGCAGCCGGGGCGGTTCCGCGCCCCGGGCGGCCCGGTCCGCCCGGGACGGCGGGGACCGCCCGAGCCGGGGCGAGCGCCCGGGCCGGCGCCGGGGCGGCCTCGGCGGGCTGGTCCGCTTTCTCGCCTTCGCCTTCGCCCTCGCCGCCGTCGTCCTCGTCGTCGGGCTGACGGCGCTCCGCCCGGTCGTCGCCAGGGCCGTCGTCGACTGGGCGGCGGGCAACCCGGGCGCGCTCCGGGTGCCGCTCGTGGCCGACCTCGTGCGCGAGGACCTCGGCCCGAACCTCGTCACCGCCGCGTCCTCGGACCCGGCCCAGGTCGAGTTCAGCGTCACGCCCGGCGACACGGCGAGCACGATCGCGAGCCGCCTGGCCGAGGAGGGCCTGCTCCGCGACCCGCGCGCCTTCGTGTTCATCGCCGTCGAGCGCGGTCTCGACGGGCAGCTCGAAGCCGGCTCGTTCATCCTGCGCCGGAACATGACCCCCGACCAGCTCGTCACCAGCCTGCTCCAGGCGCGGGACCTGTCGGTCACGATCAGCCTGCGCGAGGGGCTCCGGATCGAGCAGATCGCGGCCAAGCTCGAGACCCTGCCCCTGACGATGGATGTCCAGGCCTTCTACCGCCTGGCGACGAGGCCGCCGGCCTCGCTCCTCGCCGACTACCCGTGGCTCGACCTGCCCAGGGGCGCCTCGCTCGAGGGGTTCCTCGCCCCCGATACCTACCGCGTCCTGCCCGACACGAGCCCCGAGGAGTTCATCCGGATGCTCCTCGATCGCTTCCGCGAGATCGTCGGACCGGACCGCCTGGCGGTCCCGAAGGAGCGCGGCCTGAGCTTCTACCAGGTCCTCACCCTGGCCTCGATCGTCGAGCACGAGGCGGTCGTCGATCCCGAGCGCCCGCTGATCGCCGGCGTCTACGAGAACCGCCTCCGGCGCAGGATGCTCCTCCAGGCCGACCCGACCGTGTTCTACGGCCACGACACGCTCGAGCTGGCGAAGCTGCCCTTCGGGCAGTGGCCGACGTACCTGTTCTGGGCTCCGTTCGGCCAGAGGCTGGCCGACGTCGAGTTCCCGCCCGAGCTGGCCGGCTACCAGACCTACCGCCACAAGGGCCTGATCCCGGGCCCGATCTGCACCCCCAGCCTGGCCTCGATCGACGCTGCCCTGGCGCCGGACACGTCGGGCGGGTACCTCTACTTCGTGGCCAAGGGCGACGGATCGAACACCCATGCCTTTGCCCGGACGTTCAAGGAACACCAGGCGAACCTGGTGAAGTACGGCTACCAGCCATGACCCCCGTTCTGCCCCAGCCGGCCGACTTCGCGCCGCCCCCGGGTGACGCGGACCGCGCCCGCTGGCGGGAGGCCGACCGGGCCGCCCGACCCGAGCGCCTGGCGCGTCTCCGCCGGCGGCTCGCGAGCGCCAGGCTCGATGCCTACTTCGGGGTCCGGCCCGAGCACATGCGCTACCTGACCGGGTTCACCCTCGCTGCCGGCGAGGAGAAGGTCGCCGGGCACTCGGGCCAGTTCCTCGTCGGGGCCGAGGAGGTGGTCGTCCTGGCCGACAGCCGCTACCAGGTCCAGGCCCGCCGGGAGGCGACGGAGGCCCGGATCGAGCCGGTCGGCTACGACCTGCCCGAGCGCTGGCCGGCGCTGCTCGCCTCGCTCGGGGCGAGGCGGGTCGCGGTCGAGGCCGGCTTCGTCAGCCAGGCGGCCTGGCAACGGCTGGCCGCGGCCGCCCCGACCGTCGAGCTCGTGCCGGTCGAGGGCTGGGTGGAGGAGGACCGGGCGACGAAGGAGGCGGCCGAGATCGAGCGGATCCGGGCCGCCTGCGCGGTCGCCGACCGGGCCCTCGCCGCCCTCCTGCCCGAGATCCGGCCCGGCGTGACCGAGCGCGAGCTCGCCCTCCGGCTCGAGTGGCTGATCCGGACCGGCGGTGCGGAGGCGCTCGCCTTCGACGTCGCCTGCCTCGCCGGGCCGGAAGCCGCCCTGCCCCACGGCTCGCCCGGCGAGCGCCCGGTCCGGAGCGGCGAGGTCCTCCTCTTCGACTTCGGAGCCCAGGTCGAGGGGTACCGGAGCGACATGACCCGGACGCTCTTCGTCGGCGAACCGCGGGCCGCCGACCTCGCCCTCTACGAGCTCGTCGCCCGGGCCCAGGCGGCCGCGCTCCGGGCCCTCGAGCTGGCGCTCGAGCCGGGCGGGGCGCGTCCCGACGGCCGGACGACCGACGCGCTTGCCCGGGCGGTGATCGAGGCGGCCGGCCACGGCGAGCACTTCGGCCACGGGACCGGGCACGGGATCGGCCTCGCGACCCACGAGCTGCCGAGCCTGTCGCGCACGGCGCCGACGACCCCCCTGCCCAGCCCGACCGTCTTCAGCCTCGAGCCGGGCGTCTACCTCGAGGGCGAAACCGGGGTCCGGATCGAGGACCTCGTCCTGTTCGACCGCGACGGGCGGCGGGTCGAGCGGCTCACCCGCTTCCCGCGCGACGTGCTCGTCGTCGGCGGCTGACGAGCCCGGCCGGCACGCGTCCCGCGCCCGGTCCGGCGAGCGCCGCGCGCTCGGCTACAATCAGGCCACCGACCATGCCCGACCAGCCGGCCCCGGCGCACGACGACATCCGCCGGGCCGCGCCTGCCCTCAGCCCAGGGAGCACCGCCACGCCATGATCTCCACCGGTGAGCTGCGCAAGGGCGTCGTCATCGACCTCGATGGCGAGCTCTGGCAGATCCTCGACTACCACCACATCAAGATGGGCCGCGGCTCGGCCCAGGTCCGGATCAAGCTCCGGAACGTGAAGAAGGGGACGACGATCGAGCGCTCGTTCCAGGCCGGCGACCGCTGGCCCCGCGTCCAGCTCGACCGCCGCCCGGTCCAGTTCCTCTACCGCGACGGCGACGAGTTCCACTTCATGGAGCTCGAGTCCTACGAGCAGTTCCACCTGACCGCCGAGCAGCTCGGCGACGCGGTCTACTACCTGAAGGACGGGATGACCCTCGACCGGACGAGCTACCAGGGCGAGACGATCGGGGTCGAGCTGCCGGTGACGGTCGACCTCCTCGTGACCGAGACCGAGCCCGGGTTCGCCGGCGATACCCAGACCGGGGCGCGCAAGCCGGCCACGACCGAGACCGGGCTCGTCGTCCAGGTCCCGATCTTCGTCAGCGAGGGCGACACGATCCGGGTCGACACCCGGACCGGCGAGTACGTCACCCGGGTCTGACCCGGTGCCAGGTGTGCCGGGCCTCCGGATCTACGGGGTCAGCGAGGTCACCCGCGCGATCCGCGAGGCGATCCGCGCCGACGAGCGCTTGCGCGACCTGTGGGTCGAGGGCGAGGTCGGCCGGGTCACGATCTCGAGCGCCGGTCACGCCTACTTCAGCCTGAAGGACGAGCGCAGCCAGCTCTCGTGCGTCTGGTTCCGCGACGACCGGCTGGCGTCCCCGTTCGAGCCGCAGGCCGGCCTCCGGGTGATTGCCCGGGGACGGATCGACGTCTTCGACCAGCAGGGTGTCTACCAGCTCTACGTCAGCTCGCTCCAGCCGGCCGGCTTCGGCGACCTGGCCCTGCGCTACGAGGCGCTCAAGGCGAAGCTTGCCGCCGAGGGGCTGTTCGACAGCGGGCGCAAGCGGCCCCTGCCGGCGCGACCGGCGACGATCGCCGTCCTGACCAGTCCGAGCGGCGCAGCCTGGCACGACATCCGGACCGTCCTCTCCCGACGCTGGCCACTGAGCCAGGTCCTCTTCGTGCCCTGCCAGGTCCAGGGCGACGGCGCCCCGGCGAGCATCGTCGCCGCGCTCGAGCGGCTCGGGCGCTGGATCGAGCGCTGCCGGGCCGAGGGCTGGCCGGAGGAGGCGCCGGCGGTGACGATCCTCGCCCGCGGCGGCGGCTCGCTCGAGGACCTCTGGTCGTTCAACGACGAGCAGGTCGTGCGGGCGATCGTCGCCCACCCGGTGCCGCTCGTGTGCGGGGTCGGCCACGAGGTCGACGTCACCCTGGCCGACTTCGCCGCCGACGTCCGGGCCCCGACGCCGTCGGCCGCGGCCGAGCTCGTCACCCCCGACCGGACCGAGGTCGGCCGGGCGGTCGCGGCCGAGCGCCGCCGGCTCGACGCACTGACCGCGACGCGTCTCGAGCGCCTGCGCCGCGAGCTGGCCGCCGAGCGGCGGGCCCTCGACGGGCTGCGTCCGGCGGCCCAGCTCGCGGCTGCCCGGGAACGGGTCGGACTGCTCCTCGACCGGGCGACGAGGGCGGTCGCCGGGCGCGTCGCGTCCGGCCGCTCGGCGGAGGCGACGGCCTGGTCGGGCCTCGCGCCGCTCGGCCCGGCACGCCTGGCCCGGGAGGCTGATCGCGTCGCGCGTCTGGCGAGCCGGCTGCCGCAGCTGGCCGGGGCGCGCCTGGCGGCCTCGCGCGGGGAACTGACGACCGCGGCGGCGGCGCTCGCTGCGCTCGGACCGCAGGCGACCCTCGAGCGCGGCTACGCGATCGTGCGCCGGAGACGCGACGGGCGGATCGTCCGGGACCCCGGGGAGGCGGCCGCCGGCGAGCGGCTCGCCGTTCGCCTCGCCCGCGGCGAGATCGGCGCGACCTCCGACGGCCCGCTCGCGGGCTGAGCGGTGGAGCTCCTCGCCGTCGTCGCGGTCCTGGCGCTTGCGGCCGTCGCGGGAGCGGCCGGGCTGTGGCTTGGTATGCTCGCCGCGCCGCGGGTCGGCCGCCTGGCCGAGCGGGTCGACGAGGAGCGCGACGACGCGGAGGAGGGCGACAATGGTCGGTGAACGCGGCGCTGGCGAGCCTCCGGCGGCTGGCGAGGAGGGGATCGCCGCCCTCGGCTTCGACGACGCGCTGGCCGAACTCCAGCAGATCGTCGCCCGGCTCGAGGCCGGCGGCCAGCCGCTCGAGGAGACGATCGCGCTCTACGAGCGAGGCGTCGCCCTGCACGAGCGCTGCGCCCGGCTGCTGGCCGATGCCGAGCTGCGCGTGAAGCGGCTCGTCGAGCGCGCCGGCGGGGCGCCCGAGGCGGTCGAGGCGCGCGACGAGGCCGACGACCCGGCAAGCTGACGCGATGTCGGGGAGTCGCGTCGGTCACGCCTGCACGACGACAACCTCGAGCTGGTCGGACGGTATGACGATCGTCGCGTCCCCCCGCGCGGCTCTGGGCGCGGATGCCCCCGGCTACAGGACGACGAGGTCGGTCGTGACCGGGACCGGGTTGGCCAGGCAGTCACGGACCGGCGAGGTGTCCTGGACGTACTGGCAGAGCTCCTCGAGCTGCTCCGTCGTCGCGTTCGGCGACTTCACCCAGCCCTTCGCCCGGATGGCAGTGAAACCCGCCCGCGGGCCCTCGAGGCCGACGAAGGTCCGCAGGTCGATGTCTCCCTCGACCTCGTAGCGCAGCTCGCTGATCTCGATCCCGCGGGCGGCCGCGTTGTAGACGTAGCCGACGCCATAGCAGAACGCGAGCGCCTGGAGAAGGAGCTCGACCGCGTTCGGTCCCGCGTTCGAGCCGAGGAGAACGGGTGGCTCGTCGCCGATGAGATGGAATGTCGCGCCGCGCTCGGTGGTCGCGCCGGCGTGGATGAAGTCTCCGACCCCGCCGCGGCTGCGTGCACCATCTTCCCAGGTGCTCGTGGCCTTGAACGTGAAGGCGGCGACCTTCGTGTCCGACTGGATCGCGCCGATCGTGGCGACGAGCTGGTCGACGTTGACGCCGTTGCGGACGGTGATCGTGGCCATCGTGGATGCCCTCCGAGAGCTCGAGGCCAGGGGGCGGCCTCGTCTGGGAGCACAGACGTCGCCGGGCCTGACGTTATTCCCGGGCCGGAAACGGGAATATCCGGGCTCCCTCGAGTCGTCTAGTGTTTATGTGCGCCGATCCTCTGGCGCAGGTTGCGCCGGAACGAGACCGCGATCGAGGAGGGAGCCACGACGCTGCTCGAGGCCACCGGACACGCGGATCGGCCGGTACGGGTCGCGCCCGACCGGAGGTTCGCCGACGTCGCCCACGCCCACCTCGACCAGCTGTACGGCTACTGCGTCCAGCTCTCCGGTGACCGGACGGACGCCGAGGACCTCCTCCAGGACACCCTCGTCCGGGCGATGCGCGCGTATCACGAACTGCGCGACCCGGCGGCGGTCAGGGCCTGGCTGTTCACGATCGCCACGAACTGCGTCCGCGACCGGTGGCGGGCGCGGGGCCGCGAGCTGGACACCGTGCCGCTCGAGGCGACAGATCCGGATGCCGAGTTCTCGCTCTTCGCGACGATCGCGATCGAGGACCCCTTCCCATACTCCGACGAGCTCCACCTGGACTTCCTGCGCCTGTTCGCGGACGAGGATCTCCAGGCCGTGTTCGCGGCCATGACGCCGGCCTTTCGGGCGCCGATCCTCCTGACCACGGTCCATGGGTTCAGCTGCAAGGAGGCTGCCGCCATCCTCGGGTCGCCCCTCGGCACGATCCTGTCACGCCTGCACCGGGGCCGGAAACAGCTCGAACGGGGACTTTGGGAATACGCGGTTCGTCGCCGTCTCGTGACTGTGAGCGACGAGTGATGATCGATTGCCGCGAGGCGGTCCGCCGGATGTGGCCGTTCCTCGACAGTTCCCTCGAGCCCCGCCCGGTCGAGGAGCTCGAGAGGCACCTCGAAGTCTGCAAACGGTGTTGTGGCGAGCTCGAGTTCTCGCGCGAGCTGCGCGGTCTCCTGGCCGCCGCGGGCGCCCCGGCCATCTCCGATCAGCTCCGTGACCGGATCGAGCAGCTCCTCGCCGCCGGCCCCGGGGCTGGCCCGGGCCGGTGACTGACGCTCGCCTGGGGCACCTGGAGGGCCCGGACCTCCTCCTCCAGGACGCGATCCGGACCGCCGTCCGCGAGACATACGCGGCCGTTCGGCCGACCGACCGCAGGGTAGCCGAGCGCTTCTACGAGCCTGACGATCTGGCCGGGCTGCCCGAGGAGACGGTCACGATCGCGCTCGGCGTGGGCAACCCGATCAGGTACGCCGACCTGCGGCCTGGTGAACGCGTCGTCGACCTCGGCTCGGGCGGCGGGATCGACTGCCTCCTGGCCGCCCGGCGCGTCGGCCCGACCGGAGAGGTGATCGGGATCGACTTCCTGCCCGAGATGATCGAGCGGGCGACCCGGGCCGCGGCCGTGGTCGGGGCCCGGAACGTCCGCTTCGTCCGGGGCGAGATCGAGGCACTCCCGCTCCCGGACGACTCGGTCGACGTGGTCGTCAGCAACGGGGTGCCGAACCTCTCGCCGCGCAAGGTCCGCGTCCTTGCCGAGGCGTTCAGGGTCCTCCGGCCGGGCGGGCGCCTGGCGATCGTCGACCTCGTCCTCGACCACGACCTGCCGCCGGAGATCGCGACCCACCCGGGAGCCTGGGCCGGCTGCCTGTCGGGGGCCCTCTCGGAGATCGCCCTCTACAAGGGCCTCCGCCGGGCAGGCTTCGGCGCCGTGTCGATCAAGCCGCTCGGCGCGTTCGGGATCGAGGAGTGCGGGCTCTACCCGCTCTTCAGCGACGACCTGCTCGACCTCCTTCGGTCACGGGTCCCACCGGAGCGTCACGGTCGGATCGCGCAGAGCGTCCTCATTCGGGCCCGCAAGGCCGGAGCCGGGGAGTCGCTGCCGGGGCGCGTCCGCGACTGACACGGCGCCACGCGGCCGGTGCCCGGCACAAGCCCGTACGGTCGCAACCCTTCGATGGACATGGGTGGCCGACGGGCGATCCGGGGGTCGTCAGGGTAGACTCGGGGGCGTGACGGCCGCGAGTCCGGCCCGTCCCGGGAGCGACTTCATCCGATCGATCAGGAGCGACATCACCGGTGGCCATCCTGCCGACCCTCCAGGGTCCAGCCGACCTGCGCGGCCTGAGCGAGGCGCAGCTCGTCGAGCTTGCGGCCGAGATCCGCCAGACGATCATCTCGACCGTGGCCCGCACCGGCGGCCACCTCGGCTCGTCGCTCGGGGTCGTCGAGCTGACGATCGCGCTCCACCGGATCCTCGAATCGCCCCGCGACCGGATCGTCTGGGACACCGGCCACCAGGCCTACCCGCACAAGCTCCTGACCGGGCGCTACGAGCGCTTCGGAACGCTCCGCCAGCTCGGCGGGATCGGGGGGTTTCCGCGCCGGGCGGAGTCCGAGCACGACGTCTTCGACGGCGGCCACGCCGGGACCGGGCTCTCGATCGCCCAGGGGCTCGCGACCGCCCGGGACCAGCGCCACGGCCTCGAGCGGATCGCGGTCGTCGTCGGCGACGCCGCCCTGATGAGCGGGCTGTCGCTCGAGGCGCTCAACGACATCGGCCACCGCGGCACGCAGCTCCTGATCGTGCTCAACGACAACGAGATGTCGATCAGCCCGACGGTCGGGGCGCTCTCGAAGTACCTCTCCACGATCAAGCTCAGCTCCACCTGGCGGCGGAGCAGGCGGACGTTCGACGAGGTCGTCTCGCGCATCCCGATCACCGGCAGCCTGGCGCTCGAGCTGAGCCAGCGGCTCCGTCGCTCGGTCGTCAACTTCGCCCAGCCCGGGCAGCTCTTCGAGGATCTCGGGATCACGTACATCGGGGTCGTGCCCGGGCACAACCTCCGCGCGCTCGACCACACCTTGCGCGCCGCGCTCGAGCTCGACGGCCCGGTCCTCGTCCATGTCCGGACCCGCAAGGGCCGCGGCTACCGACCGGCCGAGACCGACCAGGTCGGCTTCCACGGGGCCGCCCTGCCGCCGATGACCGACACCTCGCCGGCGGGCGCGCCCGTGCCCGGCGAGTCGGTCTCCGACGACGCCACGGCGCCAGTCGCGGCGGCCGCGACCCGCAAGCCGCTCAACTACACCGCCCACTTCGCGGCCGAGCTGATCGCCGCCGCACAGACGGACCGGCGGATCGTGGCGATCACGGCCGGGATGCCGACCGGCACCGGACTGAGCCGCTTCCAGGCGGCCTTCCCGGACCGGTTCATCGACGTCGGGATCGCCGAGCAGCACGCCCTGGCCCTCGCCACCGGGCTGGCGATGGGCGGTCAGCGTCCGGTCGTGGCGATCTACTCGACCTTCCTCCAGCGCGCCTTCGACCAGACCGTCCACGACATCTGCCAGAACGACCAGCCGGTCCTCCTTGCGGTCGACCGGGCCGGGCTCGTCGGCGAGGACGGGACGAGCCACCAGGGGATGTTCACGATCCCCGCCCAGCGCCAGCTGCCGAACCTCGTCATCGCCAGCCCGAAGGACGAGCAGGAGCTGCGCTCGCTCGTCCGCACGGCGCTCGCCCAGGACCACCCGTTCGCCCTCCACTACCCGCGCGACCCCGGCTTCGACGTCCCGCCGGTCGAGCCGCGGCTCCTGCCGGTCGGCCAGGGCGAGGTCCTGCGCGAGGGGCGTGACGTTCTCGTCGTCGGCTTCGGACCGATCGTCGCCCGGGGGGTCGAGGCGGCCGAGGCGCTCGCGGCCGAGGGCTGGTCGGTGGGGGTGATCAACGCCCGCTTCGCGAAGCCGCTCGACCGCCAGCTCATCCTCGAGGCGGCGCGCGGCACGCGGCTCGTGGTCACGCTCGAGGAGAGCGTTGTCAGCGGCGGCTTCGGCTCGGCCGTGCTCGAGGCGATCGAGGAGGCCCGGCTGGCCGACCCGGCCTACCGCGACCTCGCCGTCCGGATCATCGGCATTCCGGCCGAGCGGTTCGTCGACCACGGCGCCGTCGCCGACCTGCGCCGGATCCTCCGCCTCGACGCGAGCGGGATCGCGGCCCAGATTCGCGAGACGCTCGCCGCGCTGCGCGCGACGCCAGGCCGGTCGGCCGAGCCCACCGCGGCCGGCTGAGCCCGGACCCCGCCCCGCGACCCGGCCTCCGGCACCGGGGCCGCGAAGCGGCGGTGAAGCGGCCTGTGCCACGATAGGCGGGTGACTGCCCGCCCGACTGCTCCCGGCCGCGAAACCGGCGCCTCCCGCCGCGCTGCGCCGACGTCCGCCCGGCGGCGCCTCGACCAGCTCCTGGTCGAGCGCGGCCTGGCCGAGACGCGCTCGCGTGCCCAGGCCCTGATCATGGCCGGCCAGGTCCGGGTCGGCGAGGGTGACGCGGCCCGCCTCGATCACAAGCCCGGCGACCTCGTCCTGCCGTCGATCCCGATCGAGCTCGTCGGGCGCGAGCCGTACGTATCCCGGGGCGGATACAAGCTCGCCGCAGCGCTCGACGCATTCGGGATCGATCCGGGGGGGCAGGTCTGCCTCGACGTCGGGGCCTCGACGGGCGGGTTCACCGACGTCCTGTTGCAGCGCGGTGCGCGCCGTGTCTATGCTCTCGACGTGGGCCGAGGGCAGCTGGCCGAATCGCTCCGGCGCGATCCCCGGGTCGTGTCGCTGGAACGCACGAACGCCCGGACGCTCGGGCCGGCGACCCTGCCCGAGCCCGTCTCGCTGGCCGTCGTCGACGTCTCGTTCATCTCGCTCGGTCTCGTCCTCGGGCCGCTGCGGAGCGCCTTCGGAGGCGAGGGCGGTTCGATCGTCGCCCTGGTCAAGCCCCAGTTCGAGGCTGGGCGGGGGATCGCCCGGGGCGGGGTCGTGCGCGACCCGGCGGTCCACCTCGAGGTCCTCGAGCGGGTGGCGGCGCGGGCACGGGAGCTCGGGCTGGCCGTCCGCGACGCCGTCGCCTCGCCGCTCCTCGGGCCGGAGGGGAACCGCGAGTTCTTCCTCCACCTCGTCGTCGCGCCGGGCCCGGCCGGACCGGCCGCCGGCAGCCCGGCCTCCGCTCGGAGCGACCTGGAGCGGCTCGCCGCCCGGCTGCGGGCGATCGTCGGCCAGGAGACCGGATGAGCGTGCGTCGGATCGGCTTCGCCTACAACCCGACCAACGAGGCCGCCCTCGAGGTCCGCGACCGGGCCGACGGCTGGTGCCGGGTCCGCGGCCTCGAGCACTGGTCGGCCGAGGCGGGAGCGTTCGAGGAACTCGTGGCCGCCCTGCCCGGGACGGACCTGCTCGTCGTCCTCGGCGGCGACGGCACGTTCCTGCGTGCGACCCGGGCCGTGGCCGAGGCCGACGTGCCGATCCTCGGGATCAACCTGGGCAAGGTCGGCTTCCTGTCGAAGGTCGAGGCCCACGAGCTCGAGGTCGTCCTCGGCCAGGTCGTCGCCGGCGAGTACCGGATCGAGGAGCGGATGGCCCTGCGCGGCACGGTCCTGCCCGGCGGGCGGGAGGGGATGGGGGAGAGCTTCGTGGCCCTCAACGACGTCGTCGTCGCCCGCGGCTCGCTGGCCCGGGTCTGCCACCTCGACGTCGCGATCGGCCCCTCGCACCTCGCGACGTTCGTGGCCGACGGGCTGATCGTGGCCAGCCCGACCGGCTCGACCGGGTACTCCTTCTCGGCCGGCGGCCCGATCGTCGACCCGACCAGCCGGAACCTGATCGTGACCCCGATCGCGGGCTACCTGAGCGCGATCCGGTCGGTCGTCGTCAGCCCGCGCCACACCGTCCGGTGCCGGGTCGTGGCCGCCCACGAGGCGCTCGTGAGCATCGACGGGCGCGAGGATCGTCCGCTGCGGGTCGGTGACGTCGTCACGGTCGAGGCCTTCGAGCGGATGATCCGGCTCGTCGAACTTCACGGCCGGGCCCCGTTCTGGGACCTCCTCCGCCAGAAGGTCGAGCTCCTCCCGTCGTGAGCCGGACGCGTCCCGGGCGGCTGCTCGAGCTCGCCGTCGTCGACCTCGCCCTGATCGAGCGCCTGCGCCTCGCCCTTGCCCCCGGCCTGAACGTCCTCACCGGCGAGACCGGCGCCGGCAAGAGCCTCCTGATCGATGCCCTCGGGCTCGCCCTGGGGGCGCGGGCCGACACGAGCCTCGTCCGTCACGGGGCCGAGGTTGCCCGGGTCGAGGCCCTCTTCGAACGCGCCCCGGAGCCGCTCATCTGCGTCCGCGAGGTCGCCGCATCGGGCCGCTCGACGGCGCGGATCGACGACGAGACGGTCACCGCCGCCCGCCTGGCCGAGGTCGCCGGGCCGCTCGTCGAGCTCCACGGCCAGCACGACCAGCAGCGCCTGCTCGACGAGCGCGCCCAGCGCGACCTGCTCGATGCGTACGGCGGCCACGAGGCAGAGCGGGCGGCGATGGCTGCGGCCGTCGCCCGCTGGCGGGCGAACCGGGCGGCCCTCGCCGAGCTCGCGGTCGAGCCACGCGAACTCGAGCGTCGCCTCGCCCTGCTCGAGCACGAGGCGGCCGAGATCGCGGCCGCCCGTCTGCGCCCGGGCGAGGCGGCCGGGATCGCCGCCCGGCTCGCGGCAGCCGAGCACCTCGAGGCGGTCGTCCGCGGTGGCGGCGCCCTGCGCGAGGCACTCACCGGTGAGGCGGGCGGCGCCCGCGACGCGATCGCCGTTGCGCTCCGGCTCGCCCGCGACCTGGCCCGTTTCGACGAGCGCTTCGCTCCGCTCGCCGACCGGCTCGCCGCGGCCGAGGCCGAAGTCGTCGACGTCGCCGCCGTCGCCCGCGAGCTGGTCGCCGATCTCGACCATGATCCGGCCGCCCTGGCCGCCCTCGAGGAGCGCCTGTCGCTGATCTACTCGCTCGAGCGGCGCTACGGCGACGACGAGGCGGCCGTGATCGCCCATGGCGAGCGGGCCCGGGCCGAGGCGGAGCGACTGCGCGGCCTCGACGCCGAGCGTGCCCGGCGGACGGCCGAGGACGCGCGCCTGCTCGCTGAGGTGGCGGCGGCCGGGATCGCCCTCTCGGCGCGCCGGGCCGAGACGGCAGGGCGCCTCGAGGCGGCGGTGAGCGACGTTCTCGAGCAGCTCGGCTTCCCGCCCGGCGTGTTCGAGGTCGCGCTCGGGCGGCGGACCGCCGCGCGCGACGAGGCGGCGGTCGAGATCGAGGGCGACGCGGTCGCGTTCGACGCCGCCGGGATCGACCAGCTCGTCTACCGGATCGCCCCGAATCCGGGTGAACCGGCCCGGCCCCTGGCCCGGATCGCCTCGGGCGGGGAGCTGTCGCGGATCGCGCTCGCAATCAAGGTCGTCCTGGCCGCCGCCGACGAGACGCCGACCCTCGTCTTCGACGAGATCGACACCGGGATCGGCGGCCGGAGCGCCGAGCCGGTCGGGCGGAGCCTGTGGGCCCTCGGTCGGCGCCACCAGGTCCTGTGCGTCACCCACCTGCCCCAGATCGCGGCCTGGGCCGACGCCCACTTCCAGATCTCGAAGCACGAGCGCGGCGGGCGGACGATCACCGAGGTCCGCCGCCTCGAGCCCGACGAGCGGGTGCTCGAGCTGGCCCAGATGCTCGCCGGCCCGGGCGGGGGGCGGGCCGCGCTCGCCGGCGCCCACGAGCTGCTCGAACGGGCCGGCGCCGGGCGGGCCGAGCTGGCCGGGGGCCGATGACCGGCCCGCGGCAGACGCCTCCGCCGGGCCGCGACCAGGGTGCCGGTCCCGACCCCGACCGACCCCGCCTCCGGCTCGTGCAGTCGATCGAGGACTACCTGAACCACCTCCGCCTCGAGCGAGGGCTCTCTCCGGCCACGATCGCGGCCTACCGCTCGGATCTCGCCGACTTCGCCCGCGAGGCGGCCCCGGAATGGGATCGCTCGCCCGAGCCCGCCCAGCGCTACCTCGCCCTTCGAGCGCTGCCGACGGGCCGCGCCGCGGACCACCGCTCGGCGCGCATCCTCCGGCCGACGAGCCTCCGGCGCCGGGCGGCGGCGATCCGCGGCTTCTACCGGTTCGCCTTCGGGGAGGGGTTGATCGCGGTCGATGTCGCCGGCCACCTCGACCTTCCCCGTCAGCCGCGCCTGCTTCCCGAGACGCTGACCGTCGCCGAGGTCGAGCGCCTCCTCGAGGCGACCCTCGGCGGCGCCCCGGACGCGCCGGTCCGGATCCGTGACCGCGCGCTCGTCGAGCTGCTCTACGCGGCCGGGCTGCGGATCAGCGAGGCGCTCCGTCTCGACCGCGAGGACCTCTCGCTCGAGGGCGGCTTCGTGCGCGTCATCGGCAAGGGTGACCGCGAGCGGCTCGTTCCGGTCGGGGAGATCGCCCTCGGCTGGCTCGAGCGCTACCTGGCCGAGGTCCGTCCCGCCTGGCTCGCGATCTCGCACGTCGCGCCCGATCGAGGCGGCCCGCTCTTCCTGACCGAGCGCGGCCGACGCTACGCCCGGCAGCAGGCCTGGGCCGCCGTCCGCCGGGCCGCGCAGGCCGCCGGGCTGACCGTCGAGGTCAGCCCCCACACGCTCCGTCACTCGTTCGCCACCCACCTGCTCGAGGGCGGGGCGGACCTGCGGATCGTCCAGGAGTTGCTCGGGCATGCGAGCATCAGCACGACCCAGCTGTACACCCACCTGACCGGTGAGCGGATCAAGGAGGTCTACGCCCGGGCCCATCCCCGGGCCTAGACGGAGGAGGTCGAGGTCATGGCCTACATCGACTCGCTCCTGGCGACCGGCGAGCGGATCGTCCGCCGCGAGCGCCAGCACTGGTTCGTCCTGCTCGGCCGGGCTCGCTGGGGCCTGGTCGCGATCGTGCTCGGGTTCGTCCTCGGCACGCTCCAGCTGGCCGGCAGCCTGCCCGCCGGCAGCCTGGGCGACGCGCTCGGGATCGTGACCCTCGTCCTCCTCGGGGGCGGCGCCCTGCGGATCCTCTGGTCGTACCTCGTCTGGCGCAACCACGAGTTCGTGGTCACGACCCGCCGCGTGGTCGTGACCGACGGGGTCGTCAGCCGCCGGGCGACCGACAGCTCGCTCGAGAAGATCAACGACGCGGTCCTCAGCCAGTCGCTGGCGGGCCGGATCTTCGGGTTCGGCGACCTCGAGATCCTGACCGCCTCGGAGGCCGGGATCGAGCGTCTGCGGATGCTCGCCGACGCGACCGGGTTCAAGCGCGCGATGCTCGACGCCAAGCACGCCCTCGAGCGCGCGCTGGCGCGGCCGGGCGAAGCCGGCGGGCCGGCCGGTGACGCGCCGCCCCTGGTGAGCGCCGACGAGGTGATGGCCACCGTGGCCCGGCTGGCCGAGCTGCGCGACCGGGGCGCCATCAGCCCGGCCGAGTTCGAGGCCCGCAAGGCGGAGCTGCTCGACCGCCTGTAGGTCGCGCCCGGCGGGAGCGGTCGAGCGGTCGCCGCCCCGGCCGCGACGGCGTCGGCGCCGACAGGTAGGATTGCCCCGGCCCACCACCGCTCACCGAGGTCTCGACCGCGTGTTCAACATCGGACCGGAACAGCTGATCCTCATCGGCTTCTTCCTGCTCGTCGGGTTCCCGATCCACGAGTTCGCGCACGCCCTCGCCGCGTGGTGGCTGGGCGACGGGACGGCGAAGCTGTTCGGACGCCTGACCCTGAACCCGATCGTCCACTTCGACCCGCTGGGCGGGATGATGCTCGTCATCTCGGTCCTCTTCGGAGGCCTGATCATCGGCTGGGCGAAGCCGACCCCGGTCAACCCGGCGAACCTGCGCGACCGGCGCAACGGCGAGGTGATCGTCGCCCTGGCCGGTCCGGCCTCGAACCTGCTCATGGCCCTCGTCGGTGCCCTCGTCCTGCGCCTGCTCCTGCCGAGCGAGGCGTCCGTCCCGCCCCGGCTGCTCGTCCTGCTGTTCGACTTCGTCCTGTTCAACGTCATGCTCGGCGTCTTCAACCTGATCCCGATCCCGCCGCTCGACGGCTCGACGCTCCTGTTCCGCGTCGTCTCGCCCGCCACGGCGTGGCGGCTGCGGCCGGTCCTTGCCCAGTACGGGTTCCTGATCCTGCTCCTGGTCGTCCTGCTCGGCGGGCAGCTGATCGGGCGGCTGGTGGTCGATGCGACGCGCATCCTGGTGGGCGTCTAGGTTTCGCCAGTTCCGCTCCTACCTCGGGGCCCGGGTGGCGCCCGGGGAGCAGGCGGAGCTGGCGACCTGGCTGACCCCGGCCGAGCTGGCCCTGTTCGAGGCGATGCACGTCGCCGACCAGCGCCATGGCCTCGACGTCGTCGCAACCCTGCGCCGGGCCGGTGTCGACGAGCGTGACGTCCTCCTGGCCGGCCTCTTCCATGACGCCGGCAAGGGGCCCGCGGTCGGGCTCTGGCCGCGGGTCGCCTGGTCGCTCGGCGAGGCCTGGGGCTCCTGGGTGGTCGAGCTCGCGGCCCGCCTGCCCGGCGGTCGGGCCGCCGTCGAGCGGCTGCGCGACCACGCCGAGGTGTCGGCCGTGCTGGCCGCGGCCGCGGGCTGCCCGGCCCGCACGGTGGCCCTGATCCGCGACCAGGCCGCGCCGCGCGACCGACGCTTCGGCGAGCTGCTCCGGCTGGCCGACGAGGCGAACTGACGATGGCCGGCACCGTCCTCGACCAGCCGCCGGGCGGGCCCGGCGGGGACCGCTCGGCGAGCGCTCCGGCGGTCCTGTTCGCCGACGGGCGGCGTCCGGAGGCGGCGACCCACGTCCGGCTCGAGAGCTTCGACGGGCCGCTCGCCCTGCTTCTGTCGCTGATCGAGGCGCGCCAGCTCGATGTCCTGACCGTCCCGCTCGGCGCCCTCGCCGAGGCCTACCTCGATGCCCTGGCGGCGCTCGAGGCGGACCGCCTGGCGAACATCTCCGCCTTCGTTGCCGTCGCCAGCCAGCTGATCCTGATCAAGAGCCGGGCCCTCCTGCCACGGCGCAGCGAGCCGCCCCCGGGGGCGCCGCTCGACGAGGGGCCCGATCCCGAGGAGGAGCTGCGGACGCGCCTGCTCGCCTATCGCACCTACCGCGATGCAGGGGCCCGGCTCCAGGCCTGGGCCCTCGAGCGGACCGGGCTCTTCCGGCGCGAGCCGGCGGCGGCCGTGGCGGCCGCGCTCGCCGGCGCCCGCCCGGGCGCCCTCGCCCGGTTCGACCCGGCGCTCCTCGGCCGGGCGATCGCCGAGCTGGCGCGCCTCTCTCCGCCGCCCGAACCGCCTCCGGGCGTCGTGCCCCGCACGGTCACGATCACCGAGCGCGCGGCGGTCATCCGGGCTGCCCTCCGCGGCGCGCCGGCGATCGTGCTCCAGGAGCTGCTCCGAGGCGTCCGCGACCGGGTCGTCGTGGCGATCACGTTCCTGGCGCTCCTGGAGCTGGTCAAGCGGCGCGAGATCGTCGTCGAGCAGGCGGTCCCCTGGGGCCCGATCGTCGCCCGCCGTGCACCGGCCGGCGGCCGGGGCACGGCCGGCGCGGCGGACGACGGCCCGGGCGAGGCGCCGTCGGGCGAGGCGCTGCCCGGTGAGGCGCCCGGCCGGTGGGCCTGACGATGGCCGAGGAGATCATCTCCCCGACCGGTGAGCTGAGCGAGGCACAGCTCGAGGCGCTCCTGTTCGTCGCCGAGCGACCGCTCGCCCGGCGCGAGATCGCCACCCTGGCCGGTGTCGACCGGGCGACGGTCGATGCCCGGCTCGGCGATCTCGAGGTCAGCCTCGGAGGGCGGGGGATCCGGCTTGCCGTGAGCGGCGACCGGGTCGAGCTCGTGACTGCACCCGAGGCCGGGGCGCTGATCGCGCGCTACGTCGGCGCCGATGCCGTCCGCCTCTCGCCGGCTGCGCTCGAGACGCTCGCGATCGTCGCCTACCGCCAGCCGGTGACGAAGGCGTTCGTCGAGCGGATCCGCGGGGTCGACTCCGATTACACGATCCGCACCCTGCTCCATCGCCGCCTGATCGTCGAGCTCGGGCGGGCGGACGCTCCGGGCCGCCCGTTCCTGTACGGGACCGGCTTCGAGTTCCTCGAGCGGTTCGGCCTGACCAGCCTCGACGAGCTGCCGCCGCTCGAGGCCGACCTGGCCGCCCGCCTGGTCGACCCGGACGACGTCGGGGCGAGCGCGGGCGAGGCGGCTGGGGGCTCGAGCCTGCCCCCGGCCTCCGCCGCCGAGGAAGGGTAGCCGCGGTGGTCGCCGAGCGGATCCAGAAGGTCCTGGCCGCGGCCGGCGTTGCCTCGCGCCGGGGCGCCGAGGCCCTCGTCGCGTCGGGACGGGTGACCGTCGACGGTCGTCCGGCCCGGATCGGGGAGCAGGTCGACCCGGCCGTGGTGCGAATCGAGGTCGACGGCCGGCCGATCCCGACCGCCCCCCATCCCCGGCTGTACCTGGCCGTGCACAAGCCGGCCGGGGTGACCTCGACCGTGCGCGACCGTCACGCCGAGCGGACCGTGCTCGAGCTCGTCCCGGCGGCGGTCGCAGCCCGCGCCGGTCGGCTCTACCCGGTCGGCCGACTGGACCGCGACTCGGAGGGCCTGATCCTGCTCACGAACGACGGCGACTGGGCACACCGGGTCCTCCATCCGGCCCGGGGCGTCGAGCGCGAGTACGCGGTCGGCCTCCGCGCCCCGCTCCGGCCCGAGCAGGTGGCGGCGCTCGAGGCCGGCATCGAGCTCGAGGAAGGCCTCGGTCGGGTCGTCCACCTGCGCCCTGCGAGCGCGGTCGAGGTCGGCCGGCTGGCGGAGCTGCTCGAGCCGCGTCCGGGGCCGCTGGCCTGGTACCGGGTCACCCTCGTCCAGGGCTGGAAGCGCCAGCTGCGCCGGATGTTCGGTGCCGTCGGCGCCCCGATCGAGCGCCTCGTGCGGGTCCGGGTCGGCACGGTCCGACTCGACGGGCTCCGGTCGGGGGAGTCGCGCCTCCTCCCGGCGGGTCTCGCGGCCGCGATCGCACCGGCCGTCGCGCCGGCCGTCGCACCGGCTCCGGGGCCGGCTCGGGGGCCCGGTCGCCCGGCGCGCCGGGCCCAGCCGGCAGGCAGGCGATGAGCCCCGCCCGGCGAGCGCTCGTCGTCGCCCTCGACGGCCCCGGCTCGAGCGGCAAGAGCAGCGTCGGGGCGGCCGCTGCGCGCCGCCTGGGGTACCGCTTCTGCGATACCGGGCTGCTCTACCGGGCCGTCACCTGGCTCGCCCTCGAGCGCGGGGTCGACCTCGCCGACAGCGCCGCCCTCGTCGCCCTCGTCGACCAGGTCGAGCTTGCAGCCGACGAGGAGGGCCGACTGGCCCGGGTGATCGTCGACGGCCGTGACGTGACCGCCGCCGTCCGGACGGCCGCCGTCGACGCCCATGTTTCCGAGGTCGCCCGGCTGCCAGCGGTCCGGGCCGCACTCCTGCCCCGGCAGCGGCGAATCGCCGCCGGGGGCGGGATCATCGTGGCCGGCCGGGACATCGGGACCGTCGTCCTGCCCGACGCCGACGTCAAGATCTTCCTCGACGCCTCGGTCGAGGAGCGGGCCCGGCGACGGGCGGCCGAGCGCGGTCTCGGTCCGGACGACGCGGCCAGCGCCCGGATTCTCGATGAACTGCGCCGGCGCGACCGGACCGATGCCACCCGGGACGTCGCGCCCCTGCGCGCCGCGCCCGACGCGGTCCGGATCGCGACCGATCAGCTCGGCTTCGAGGAGACCGTGGCCGCGGTCGTGGCGGCGGTCGAGCGGGTCGCCCGGTCGGGCACCGCCGCGGTCGGGCCGTGAGCCGGTCGTCGTCTCCGACCGCGACCGCCGGCGCTCCGGCCGATCGTCCGGGCGCTCCCGGGGGTCCGGGCGGTCCCGGCGGGCCGCGCCTCGAGGACCACGTGACGTGGTTCATCCGCCTGACCGACCTGACCGGGCGGACGATCGTGCGCTGCCTGACCCGGGTCCGGATCGAGGGGCTCGAGCGCGCCGCGCTCCCGGCCAGCGGCCCCCTGATCATCGCTGCCAACCACCTCTCGAACGCCGACCCGGTGATCATCGGGTCGTGGATCACCCCGGTCCTCGGCCGGCGGATCCACTGGCTGGGCAAGCAGGAGGCGCTCGACTGGCCCCTGATCGGCTGGGGCCTGGCGCACAACGGCGTGTTCGGGATCCGCCGGGGCGCCCCGGACATCGAGGCCTTCCGGCTCGCCCGGCGCGTGCTCGACGAGGGCCACGTCCTGGCCGTCTTCCCGGAAGGGACCCGGAGCCGGACCGGCGGCCTCCAGGAGGCCAAGGACGGCCTGGCGATTCTCGCCCTCCGGACCGGCGCCCCGATCCTGCCCGTCGGCCTCGCCGGCACCGACCGGTTCTGGCCCCGGGGCCGGGCCCTGCCCCGTCGCGGCGGCGAGGTGACGATGCGCGTCGGGTCGCCGTTCCGGCTTGCCCCGCCGGCTCCGGGGGGCGACCGGCGGGCGGCCCAGCGCGCCGCCACCGAGGAGATCATGCGCCGGATCGCGGAGCTCCTGCCGCCTGAGCATCGCGGCGTGTACGCCGGCCTCGTCGAAGCCGGGCCGCACGGGCGGCCCGAGGCCTGAGCGCGCGGCCTGGGCCCGAGGTCGGGCTTCGAGGCCGGGCTTCGAGGCCCGCGGGCGACGGCCGGCGGGTCCCGGCGGGGGAGCATGCGATAATCGGCCGGTGACGAACGGCGTGCGCGCGATCCTGATTGCCCAGCGGACCGGGTTCTGCTACGGCGTCCGCGAGGCGATCGACAAGGCCAAGGAGGCGGCCGCGGCGGGCAAGGCGACGCACACCCTCGGCCAGGTCGTGCACAACGAGGGCGTGATCCGCGACCTCCAGGCCCTCGGGATCGAGACCGTCGACAGCCTCGACGAGGTCGATCGCGGCGCGGCCGTCGTCATCCGCGCCCACGGTGTCCGGCCCGAAGTCCTCGAACGGGCCGCAGCCCGCGACCTCGAGGTGATCGACGGGACCTGCACCTGGGTGATCCAGGAGCAGCGCGAGCTCGCCCGTCTGGTCGAGGACGGGTACACGATCGTCCTGCTCGGAACCCCCAGGCACCCCGAGGTGATCGGGCTGCTCGGGTTCGCGCCCGACGCGATCGTCGTCGACGACGAGGAGGACTGGGAGCGGATCCCGCGCCGGAAGCGGATGGCCCTGATCTCCCAGAGCACCCAGCCTCCCTGGAAGTTCGAGAAGCTGGCCGCCTTCCTCGTCGGGCGCAGCCACGAGCTGAAGATCGTGAACACCGTCTGCCCGGTCACGATCCGCCGCCAGGAGGACACGCTCGCCACGGCCCGGGCAGTCGACCTGATGGTCGTCGTCGGGGGCCGGAGCAGCGCGAACACGAAGGAGCTGACCCGGCTCTGCCAGATCGTGGGCACGCCCGCGATCCAGATCGAATCGGTCCGCGATCTCGACGACCCGGACGTCTTCGCCGGTGCCGGGACGGTCGGGGTGACCGGCGGCACGTCGACCCCGATCGAGGACCTCCAGGCCGTCGCCCAGCGGGTCCTCGAGCTGGCCGGGACACCCGAGGCGAAGGCGGACGCGGCCCGCCTGGCCCTCGCTGCGCTCGCCCGGGCGGCGACGCCGGCCGGGCGCACGACCTCGCTGCCGGCCCCGGGCCCGGGGACGGCCGGAACGCGGAACGGCGGGCCGGTCGAGAGCGGAGCCGTGACCGGGTCGTCCGCCGGCAGCGCGATCGGGGCCGGAGCGGCGGTCGGCAGGGCGGGTGTTCGTGGCAGCTCCTGACCCGGTCGGCGGCCTGCCGGTCGTGGCGATCGTCGGGCGCCCGAACGTCGGCAAGAGCACGCTCTTCAACCGGATCGTCGGCGGTCGCCCGGCGATCGTCGAAGACGAGGCGGGGACGACCCGGGACCGGCTGTACGGCGATGCCGAGTGGAACGGGCGCCGGTTTGTCGTGGTCGACACCGGCGGGCTCGAGCGCGACCCCGACGACCCGATCGAGGTCAAGGTCCAGGAGCAGGCTCGCCTGGCGATCGCGGAGGCCGACGTGATCGTCCTCGTCGTCGACGCCGCAGCCGGACTGACCCCCGCCGACGTGGAGGCGGCAACCCTGCTTCGGCGGGCGAAGGCGCCGGTGATCGTGGCCGTCAACAAGGCGGACAACCTGAAGCGCGAACTCGAGGCGGCCGAGTTCCATGCCCTCGGCTGGGAGGAGACGTACCCGATCAGCGCGGCCCACGGCCGGGGAACCGGCGATCTGCTCGACGCGATCGTGTGGGCCCTGCCGCCGGAGAGCGCCGAGGAGATCGCGCGCAAGGAGCGCGAGGCGGAGGCGGACGCCTGGGCACGCGAGGTCGCCGCCGGCCGGCTCGCGCCGTTCGTGGTCGAAGGTCCCGAGGAGCCCGAGGCCGGCGAGGCGGAAGGCGGGCCGGAGACCGGGGAGGCGGCGCGGCGCTGGGACGCCGAGCTGGCCGCCGCGGCCGAGGCCGGACCGGCCGCGATCGCGCTCGTCGGCCGCCCGAACGTGGGCAAGTCGAGTCTCCTGAACGCTCTCCTCGGCGAGCAGCGGGCGATCGTGAGCGAGGTCCCGGGTACGACCCGGGACGCGCTCGACACCCGGCTCGCCTGGGGCCGGAGCGAGGTCGTCCTGATCGACACGGCCGGGATCCGCCGGCCGGGCCGGGTGGCCAGCGGGCCGGCCGCCGAGCGCCACGCCACCCTTCGTGCCCTGAAGGCGATCTCGCGCGCCGACGTCGCCGTCCTGGTCATCGATGCCGTCGACGGCCTGACCGCCCAGGACGCCCACGTTGCCGGTTACGTCGTCGAGGAGGGCAAGGGCCTGCTCCTGGCGGTCAACAAGTGGGATCTTGTCGCCGACAAGACCGGGCGCACGTTCGACGAGTACGTCGAGACGATCCGCCGCGAGGCGCCCTTCCTCTCGTTTGCCCCGGTCGTCTCGATCAGCGCCCTGACCGGCCAGCGGGTGAGCCGGGTGCTCGAGCTGGCGGTCGACATCTGGGGCGAGCGGCGCAAGCGGATCCCGACCGGGGAGCTGAACCGGATGCTCCAGGAGGCAATCGAGCGCCAGGCGCCACCGCCGGTCAAGGGCCGCCGCCCGAAGCTGTTCTACGCCACCCAGGTTGCGGTCGCGCCGCCGACCTTCGTCTTCTTCGCCAACAACGCCGCCCTCGTCCACTTCAGCTACCGGCGCTACCTCGAGAACCGGATCCGCGAGGCGTTCGGCTTCGACGGGACTCCGATCCGGCTCGTCTTCCGCGAGCGGAGCGCGGTCCAGCTGCCGCCCCGCACGGCGCGCCGAGGGGCGGGCTCGGGCGGTCCGGGCGGACGGGGCCGGAAGGCCGGGGCGCGTACCTCGGGCGTCGCCCGGCAACGGGCGAGCGGGCCGCGCAGGCGCACCGCCGGCTGACCTGCCGGCCGACCTGCCGGCCGACGCCCGGCCCCGGGACCCGGGCGGCGCACCAGATGCCGGCCGGCGGCGGGAGCCCGGGCGGCGCGCGCCCGACCGTCCGGCCCGGGGAGCCGGTCTGCTAGACTCGCCTCGTCGGGGCGTGGCGCAGCCTGGTAGCGCACCTGAATGGGGTTCAGGAGGTCGAGCGTTCGAATCGCTCCGCCCCGACCATCGCTGTGCATCCGAACGAGGCCTCCGGTGCTCGCCGGGGGCCTCGCTGGTTCGGGCGCCGGCCGGATCGCTTCGGCCTGATCGGCCCCGCGCCGCCAGTCGCCCCGCGCCGCCGGTCGGCGGATGCGAGGCACCGGAGCCGTAACGCCCGGGCGCCTCGTTCGTTTCACGTCCTGACAGACCGGCGCGATGACGCGCCCCCACCGGTTCGTCCCGGCGATCCGCCGGAAACGGGCCCAGGAGGAAGCAGATGACCATCTGGAAACGACGAGCCAGTGTCGGCCTGAGCGCCGCCCTGCTCGCCTCGCTGATCGCCACCGCCGCGGCCGGCTCGGCCCTCGCCGCCCCGGCCGTCTCGTACACCGTCACGCCCGCCAGCGCGACCGTCCCGGCCGACGGGACGAGCACGATCACGTTCACCTTCGCCGGCTACGAGACGGCGAGCGCCAACGTGACGATCATGACCACCGCCGGCACGTTCAGCGCCACGAGTGCCGGGTCGGGGTTCGTGATCGGCCCGAGCGGGACGTTCGCAACGGTGACGAACCCGAACGACATCGCCGCCGGCGCGACGCTCACCCTGAAGGCGCCCGCCAAGGCCCGATCGGGCGTGGTCACGGTCTGGCTCACCCCGGTCGGCGGCGGCGCGGCCGTGATCGACTCGACGACCGCGGTCCACTTCACCGCGACCGGGACGCCGGGCGACAAGGGCGGCCGGGACAGCGATCGGGGGAAGGGCCACGGGGCGCGCAAGACGGCCTTCTACTCCGACCCGGCCTACACCTGTGCCGCAGGGGCCCAGCCGGCCTCCGGGGCGCAGACGTTCGGCTTCGCCGTCCTGCGCACGACCGGGCACAGGACGCTGGAGGTCACGGTCGCGCTCAAGGGCGCCCTGCCGAACGCAACCTATGACCTGTGGGTGAACCAGGATCCGGGCGCCTGCCCGCTCGGCGCCCCGACGAAGGTCGGCGCGGTCCACACGAACGCCCTGGGCAACGGGAACGGCCACGTCCGGGTCGCGCTCGTGAGCGGAGCGACGAACTTCTGGGTTTCGGCCACGAGCGGGCCGAGTGTCCTGCGCACGAAGGCGGTCCAGCTCAAGCTCAAGGGCAGGTAGCCCGCAGGAAACGGCGTCGGCCGGCGCCACCGGCCAGCCGCAGCGCACGACGCGAACGCCCCGGCGACCCCGGGGCGTTCGCCTGTCTCTCGAGCCGACCGGCCCGGCGCCGGCGTGCACCGGCGTGCACCGGCGTTCCCCGCCCGGCGCCGGGGCTCGCCCGCCGGTACACTCACGGCGTGGCGAGCGAACCCCAGGTACCCCAGGTGCCTCAGGCAGCCCAGGTAGCCCAGCCCGCCGGGCAAGCGAGCGGCGGCGCGGCGCTCTCGGACACCCTCGGCGACATGGACCCCGAGGCGTTCCGCGCCGCCGGCCACGAGGTCGTCGACCTGATCGCCGACTACCTCGCCGGCGTCGAGCGCTATCCGGTCCTGCCCCCGATCGAACCCGGTTCGCTCCGCCCGCTCTTCCCGGCCGCACCGCCCGAGACGGGTGAGCCGATCGAGGCGATCCTGGCCGACTACCGCCGCCTGGTCGAGCCGAACGCGACCCACTGGCAGCACCCCGGCTTTCTGGCCTACTTCGCCACGAGCGCCTCGAGCCCGGGCATCCTGGGCGAGATGCTGACCGCCGGCCTCGGCCAGAACCCGATGCTCTGGCGGACCTCGCCGATCGGGACCGAGCTCGAGATCGTCGTCGTCGACTGGCTCCGCCAGGCGCTCGGGCTACCCGATCCGTTCGACGGCCTGCTCACCGACACCGCGTCCACCTCCTCGCTGATCGCCCTCGCGGGTGCCCGCCAGGCGGCCGGCGTCGACGCCTCGGCGGCCGGGCTGAGCGGCCGCGACCTGCCCGCGCTGCGGGTCTATGCCTCGCGCGAGGCCCACTCCTCGATCGAAAAGGCGTGCATGACCCTCGGCCTCGGGCGGGCGGCGCTCGTCCGGATCCCGACCGACGGTTCGTACGCGATCCTGCCCGCCGAGCTCGAGGCCGCGATCAGGCGCGACCGCGAGGCGGGCCGGCGTCCGATCGCGATCGTGGCCACGATCGGCACGACCTCCTCGACCGCGATCGACCCGGTCGAGCAGATCGCCGCGATCGCCGAGCGCGAGGGGCTCTGGCTCCACGTCGACAGCGCCTACGCCGGGGCGGCGGCCCTGATCCCGGAGCGGCGGGCGGTCTTCGCCGGCTGGGGGCGGGCCGACTCGATCGTGGTCAACCCGCACAAGTGGTTCTTCACCCCGCTCGACGCCTCGCTCCTGCTGACGCGCCGGATGGCGACCCTGCGCGACGCGTTCAGCCTCGTGCCCGAGTACCTGCGGACGCTCGACCGCGCGGCGCCGGTCCGCGACTACAACGAGTACACCCCCCAGCTCGGGCGCCGCTTCCGGGCCCTGAAGCTGTGGATCCAGCTGCGCGCCTTCGGCCTCGAGGGGCTGCGCCGGCGGATCGAGGAGCACATCCGGCTGGCGCGGGAATTCGCGACCTGGGTCGATGCCGACCCGGACTTCGAGCGCCTCGCCCCGGTCCCGTTCTCGACGGTCTGCTTCCGGTTCGCCCCGCCGGCGCTCGCGCACCACGCCGAGCCCCCGGCCCACGAGCGCCGGCTCGACGAGCTGAACGCGCGCCTGATCGACGCGGTGAACCGGAGCGGCGAGGTCTTCCTCTCGCACACCCGCCTCGACGACCGGTTCACGATCCGCCTGGCGATCGGCAACCTGCGGACCGAGGAGCGCCACGTGGCCCGGGCCTGGGAGCTCCTCCGGCGCGAGGCGGATCGGCTGGCGGCCGAGCTCGAATAGCGGTCGTCCGGCCTACGGGGCGACGATCGGCGGGAACGGCTCGCTGTAGCTGATCCCGTACCGGGTCTCCCCGGTCGGATCGGACCGGCGCGCGTCGAGGATCCGACCGCCGGCGGGATCGACCCAGACCGTCGTCGTGACGCTCCCGCCGAAGGCGAGCGACCGGGCGTGGTACTCCCACCGCCAGCGGCCGGCCGGCTCGAGGATCACCTGCTCGACGATCGACTGGTCGGCGGGGAGATCGCGGCTCCAGGCGTCGACCGGCTGGCCGCTGTGCCGGAAGCCGTCGATGAGCGCATCGGCCCCGCACGACCATGCTCCCGGGACGGCGACGAACGAACCGCCCTGGCCGTCCCAGGCCCGGCCGTCGAGACAGACGAAGACGACCTTGCCGTCGGCGACCGTGGCCGAGGCGTCGGGCTGGTAGCGCAGGACGCCCGGGCTCGGGCCGATGACCGTGATCCGCAGGCGCCCGGCTTCGTCGAGACCGCGCCGGACGGCCGCCCAGAACGCCTCGACCGTCGGCGCCGGGGTCGGCGACGGAACCGGGGAAGGGGAGAGAACAGGGGTCGACGGCGAGGGCGGGGCGAGGGTGGCAGAAGGCGGGCTGGTCGGGCCGCTCGACGGACTCGGCAGGACCGCCGTCGTCGCGGAGGGAGCGGCCGGCGAGGGCGCCGGCGCGCAGGCGACGACGAGGAGGGCGGACAGGAGCACGGCCGACGCGCGGCGGATCATCAGAACGGCTTGCCGACCATCAGCCAGACGATCACGAACACGATCGCGGTCGTGACCAGGGCGAGGGTGACCGAGCGCGAGGCCGCCGCGGCGTACGCGGCGCTCGCGGTGTCCCGCTCGGCCTCGGCCACCTGGCGCCGGATCGCCGGGGCGAACAGGACGATGCCGACCGCGGCGGTGAGCAGGTAGAGCACGATCGCGGCCGCGATCCAGCCGGTCTCGAAGCTGTACTGGCCGTTCAGCACCATCGCCACCCCGGTCAGCAGGACGAGGATGTAGAGCGGGTTGGCGAGGCGCCGATCGAGGTAGCGGATGCCCGAGATGGCGAACAGGACCCGCTCGCGATCGCGGCCGGCGAGCCGGAGCCAGACGACGTAGGTCACGTTCGCCCCGAGCGCGACGATCGCGGACAGGACGTGGATGAACTTCAGGACAGACTCGAACGACATCCGGGCGACTCCACTGGGCCCCTCCGGCCGGCGGCGGGCCGGGCTGGCAGGGCCGATTCTGCCCGACCGGCGCCGAGGGCGCACGGCCGGTCGGGAGCGGGGATGCCCGGGCGCACGGCGTGCCGGTTCACGGCGCAGGACAGGTGAGCCGGCTCGGCGGCGGACCGCCCGCCGTGCGCTAGACTCGTCCCCTCGCCAACGGCGCAGCGCGATCACCAGACGAGGAGCACAGGCCATGGCCATCGAGGTCGCCCGCGACTACCTGATGTTCATCGACGGCGCCCCCGCCGCCTCGACCGGCGGGGCCTGGATCGAGGTCCGCAGCCCGGCCACCCGGGAACTCGTCGGACGCGTCCCGGCCGGGACCGAGGCCGATGTCGATCGTGCCGTCGCCGCGGCCCGGGCGTCCTTCCGCGACGGGCGCTGGCGCAACCTCCTGATGCCCGAGCGGGTGGCGATCCTCAACCGCCTGGCGGACCTGATCGACGAGCACGCCGACGAGCTGGCCCGGCTCGAGACGCTCCAGACCGGGACCGCCTACAAGCTCCGCCGGGACTCGGACTTCGCCTTCGCCTCGGACAACCTGCGCTTCTTTGCCACCCAGGTCCGTCACCTCGAGGGCAAGGCGGCGGCCGAGTACAGCGGCTCGCACACGAGCATGATCCGGCGCGAGCCGATCGGCGTGTGCGCCCAGATCGCTCCCTGGAACTACCCGTTCTGGATGGCGATCTGGAAGATCGGGCCGGCCCTCGCGGCGGGCAACTCGGTCGTCCTCAAGCCCGCCACGGCGACGCCGCTGACGACCGTCCGGCTGGCCGAGCTGGCGCGCCAGGCCGGGCTCCCGGACGGGGTCCTGAACGTCGTCACCGGCCGCGGCGAGGTCGTCGGCGCAGCCCTCGCGGCACACATGGACGTCGATCTCATCTCGCTCACGGGCGACTCGGCGACCGGCCAGAAGATCCAGGCTCTCGCCTCGGCCAACCTCAAGCGGCTCCACCTCGAGCTGGGCGGGAAGGCGCCGTTCATCGTCTACGCCGACGCCGACCTCGAGGCGGCCGCCCGCGGCGCCACGGCCGGGGCGCTGATCAACGGCGGCCAGGACTGCACCGCCGCCACCCGGGCCTACGTCGAGCGCCCGGTCTACGAGCGCTTCCTGGCCCGCCTGGTCGAGCTCTTCGAGAGCGTCCGGATCGGCGATCCGTTCGCTCCCGAGACCGACCTCGGAACCCTGATCAGCCAGGCCCAGGTCGAGCGTGTCGACGGGTTCGTCCAGCGCGCCCGGGACGCCGGGGCGACGATCGCGACCGGCGGCTACCGACCGGTCGTGCCCGGCTTCGAGCAGGGCGCCTTCTACGCCCCGACGATCGTCGTCGGGGCGGCGCAGGGGAGCGAGATCGTGCAGAACGAGGTCTTCGGCCCGGTCCTGGCGGTCCTCCCGTTCGACACCGAGGAGGAGGCGCTGGCCCTGGCCAACGACACGAAGTACGGCCTCGCCAGCTCGGTCTGGACGCGGGACGTGCTCAAGGCGATGAACGCCTCGCGCCTCCTCAACTTCGGTCATGTCCTGGTCAACGACCACCTGATGGTCACCTCCGAGATGCCCCATGGCGGGTTCCGGCAGTCGGGGTACGGCAAGGACATGTCGAGCTACTCGTTCGAGGAGTACACCCGGATCAAGCACGTGATGATCGAGCTGACCGGGATCGCCGAGAAGGGCTGGCACTACACGATCTTCGGCGACAAGCCGGCCGGCTGAGGCGAGCGGGACGGCCGGGGGCGCGACCCCGGCCCGGCCGCGGGGATCGCCCGCCCGGCCAGGGCGAGCGCGGGCCGGCGGCCCATGGCATCATCGCCGGAGCCATCTAGCTGGAGGGATGTGAGCGTCGTGCCACCGATCACCGAGCTGACCCGGATCGAGCCCGTCTACCTCGAACGCCTCGAGAAGCAGGGCGTGTTCACGACCGGCATCCTGCTCGACATCTCGGAGACGCCGACCCGCCGCCAGTACCTCGCCGATCACGTCGGGGCGACGATCAACGACGTCGCCGAGTGGCGGGACGAGGCGCTCCTGCTCAACCTGGCCGCCTTCGGGCCGGCCGAGCACCGACTCTTCATCCAGGCCGGGATCGAAGGGCTGCGCGACGTCCTCGCCCTCGACCTCGACACGTTCCGGGCCCGGATCGCCCGGGCCGCCCGCGAGCTCGGGATCGAGCCGCCCGACGATCTGACCGTCGAAGGCTGGTGGGAGCAGGCGCGGACGCTCGAGCAGGAGTGATCCGCCCGGAGACCGCGAGGCGCTACGATCGCGCTGTGCACCGCCAGCTCGTGACCGCCGCCGCCGGTCTGCTCGTCGCGACGGGGACGATCGTCGTCCTCGTCGGCCTCGCGGTCGGCCTCTTCCTGAACCCGGCCTGGGTGAGCTTCGAGCAGGGCCGGGCCGACGTCAGCGCCTGGACCGGCTGGAGCGACGGGCAGGTCGGGCAGGTGACCGGTGCGCTGCTCCATGACCTCGTCCTCGGCCCGCCCGCGTTCGACGTCGCGCTCGCCGGACAGCCCGTCTTCGACGAGCGCGAGCGGGCCCACCTGCGCGACGTACGGGCGGTCTTCATCGCCCTCGGCGGCCTCGGCCTCGGCGGCCTCGTCGTGCTCGTCGCGGGGGCCCTCGTCGGCCGCGGCGCGCCCTGGTTCTGGCGTTCCGTGGCAGCCGGGGCCACCCTGCTCGCGCTCGTCGTGGTCGTCCTCGGCGTCTTCGCCACGGTGGCCTTCGAGACCGCCTTCGAGCTCTTCCACCGGTCCCTGTTCGCCGGCGGGAGCTACACCTTCGATCCTGCCCGGGAGCGACTCGTGCAGCTCTTTCCCGAGCAGTTCTGGTACGAGACCGCGCTCCTCGTCGGGGTCGTGCTCGTCGCCGGTTCGCTCGTCCTCGCCCTGATCGCCCGCCGGCGGCTCCGGGCCGGGTCCCCGGGAGGCGGGCGGTGAGCGGGCTGCTCCGTCTCGAGGAGGCGCGTGACCAGGTCCTGGCGGCGGTGTCCGGCCCGCTCGAGGCAGAGACGGTCGGCCTCGACGCGGCCCTCGGCCGGGTGCTCGCGGCGCCGGTCCGGAGCACGACCGACCTTCCGCCCTGGGACAACAGCGCGATGGACGGCTATGCCGTCCGGGCCGCCGACCTCGAGCTCGCCTCCCAGGCGCGGCCGGTCCGCCTGGCCGTGATCGGCGAGGTCGCGGCCGGGAGCGCGCCGGCGGTCACGGTCCGGGCCGGAACGGCCGTCCGGATCGCGACCGGGGCGCTCGTCCCGCCGGGCGCCGACGCGGTCGTGCCGGTCGAGCTGACGACACCCCTGGATCCTGACGGCCGGGCCGGTCCGCGCGGCCGCGAGGCGTCCGGCGCCCTGCCCGGCGGATGCCTCGTCCACGAGCCGGTCCCGCCCGGGAACTCGATCCGCCGCCGCGGCGAGGACCTCCGGGCCGGGGCGATCGTTCTCGAGGCCGGGACGCCGCTGAACCCGGCCGGGGTGACGATCGCGGCCGGGGTGGGGACGGCCGAGGTGAGCGTCCACCGTCGACCACGGGTCGCGGTCCTCGCCACCGGCGACGAGGTCCGCGCCCCCGGCGAGCCGCTCGAGCCGGCCGGACTGCCCGACGCGAACGGCCCCGGCCTGCGCGCCCTCGTGCGTGCCGCCGGCGGCGAACCGGTCGGGCTCGGGGTTGCCCGCGACCGTCTCGACGACGTCATCGGGCGGCTGGGCGCGGTGCTCGACACGGTCGACCTCGTGATCGTCAGCGGCGGGGTGAGCGTCGGGCCCTACGACGTCGTCCGGGGCGCGTTCGAGACGATCGGCCGGGTCGATCTCTGGCGGGTCGCGATCCAGCCCGGCAAGCCGTTCGCGTTCGGGCTCGCCGAGCGTGTCGGCCAGCGCC